>ERZ841116.2-NODE-2-length-286643-cov-12.918863_pt1 | contig 286643 bp, 254 predicted proteins | sample MGYA00519875_ERZ841116 | MGnify/ENA primary metagenome ERZ841116 (study PRJEB31850, sample SAMEA3708889) | human gut metagenome | biome: human gut; feature: human-associated habitat; material: faeces | place: China | collected 2014 ... | reverse complement strand
CTACCTGCTTATCGGTTGCGGCTAATTGTGCCTCAAAATCCTTCAGGTTGGCGTCTAGTTTGGCTCGACTTTGCGGCATAAGTTCCACTAATTTGTCGTGGATTGCAACCGCTGAAAGCCGCGCTATCTCTGGGGAAAGCCAGAGATGCATGTTGTACTCACCATGATGGTGATCTCCATCACCTTTTTCACCCTCTGCCGCGTGATGGTCATGTTCATCACCGTCGTCATCCGTGCCTTTCATGAGCAACGGTTTCACGCCGGAAAGCCCGGCAATCGCAACCTGTTTATCGCCTGGAATCTGTTTGGCCGACTTCTGCATAAACGCTTCCATCTCTGGTCCAATCCAGACGACTAAGTCCGCGTTTTGTAAGCGTTTTACATCTGAAGGGCGAAGAGAATAGTCATGCTCAGAGGCCCCGTCAGGCAGCAAAACCTGGGTTTCCGTCACCCCATCGGCAATGGCCGACGCGATGAATCCAAGCGGTTTAAGCGAAGCGACAACTGCCGCGTTAACATCTTGTGCGGTTGTACCCCAAAGGGCAGCGGATAATGCTGCGAAAAGAAGCGTATTTTTATGTAACATAATGCGACTAATCATCGTAGTGAATGCGTGGAATGTGATATTATAACATTCGTTGACTTCTTCAAGCTTAAATTGACATGACGACACTGGTTTCTCTCGATAATATTTCGGTCTCTTTCGGCCAGCGCCGCGTCCTCTCTGACGTGTCGCTGGATCTGAAGCCCGGCAAAATTCTGACGCTGCTTGGTCCTAATGGCGCAGGTAAATCCACTCTGGTACGGGTTGTACTGGGTCTGGTGACGCCCGATGAAGGTGTTATCACCCGCGAGGAAAAATTGCGTATCGGCTATGTGCCTCAGAAATTACATCTGGACGCCACGCTGCCTTTAACGGTGAGTCGCTTTCTGCGTCTGCGCCCCGGCACGCGGAAAGCCGATATTCTCCCGGCGCTGAAACGCGTACAGGCGGGCCACCTGATTGACGCGCCGCTGCAAAAACTTTCCGGGGGTGAGACGCAGCGCGTTTTGCTGGCGCGCGCGCTGTTGAGCAGCCCGCAACTGCTGGTGCTTGATGAGCCTACCCAGGGGGTGGACGTTAATGGTCAGGTCGCGCTTTATGATTTGATCGATCAGCTTCGCCGTGAACTGAATTGCGCCGTGCTGATGGTCTCCCACGATCTCCATCTTGTCATGGCGAAAACGGACGAAGTGCTGTGCCTTAACCATCATATTTGCTGTTCCGGCACGCCTGAAGTGGTCTCGATGCACCCGGAGTTTATCTCCATGTTTGGCCCTCGTGGCGCTGAACAGCTGGGTATTTACCGTCATCATCATAATCACCGCCATGATTTACAGGGACGAATTGTCCTGCGCCGGGGAAATGGACACTCATGATTGAACTGTTACTGCCCGGCTGGCTGGCCGGGATTATGCTTGCCTGCGCCGCGGGTCCACTCGGCTCGTTTGTGGTCTGGCGCAGAATGTCCTATTTCGGTGATACCCTCGCGCACGCCTCTTTGCTGGGCGTGGCTTTTGGTTTACTGCTGGATGTGAATCCCTTCTACGCGGTGATTGTCGTCACCCTGCTGCTGGCAGCCGGGCTGGTCTGGCTGGAGAAGCGTCCGCACCTCGCCATTGATACGCTGCTTGGCATTATGGCACACAGCGCGCTCTCGCTGGGTCTGGTGGTGGTGAGTCTGATGTCGAATATCCGCGTCGACCTGATGGCCTATCTGTTTGGCGATCTGCTTGCCGTGACGCCGGAAGATTTAATTTCCATCGCCTTCGGTGTGGTGGTGGTACTCGGTATTCTGCTCTGGCAGTGGCGTAACCTGCTGGCGATGACCGTCAGCCCGGACCTGGCTTTCGTCGACGGCGTGAAGCTGCAGCGGGTTAAGCTACTGCTGATGCTGGTGACGGCATTAACCATCGGCGTAGCGATGAAGTTCGTCGGGGCGCTGATTATTACCTCGCTGCTGATCATCCCTGCCGCCACGGCGCGCCGTTTTGCCCGCACGCCGGAGCAGATGGCCGGTGTGGCCGTGATTATCGGGATGATTGCGGTAACGGGTGGGTTAACCTTCTCGGCGTTCTATGACACGCCTGCGGGGCCGTCAGTGGTGTTGTGTGCGGCGGTGTTGTTTATTTTTAGTATGATGAAAAAACAACCGAATGCCTGAATGAACGATTGGCGCTTCGCTTCATGTGCTGTGATCAACGCATGGCGGGACTTAAACCTCTGGAGTGCGCCCATGTTGGGTGCCAACGTAAATAAGCACCGATAAAATTATCGGTGCTTATGTTATTACCTGGTACACGTTGCTAAATGCAATTTGGCACCTGGGACGTTTATACCGCCTTCCATATCAAGACACTTGACAATACCATCGGTATCAACTTTTTTCAGCTGTCCGTTAACATAGTCCCAATGACTCGCAATAGGTTCATATTCGCGTATATAAACTTTGCCGCTTGCTGGTGCGAACGCATATTCTGGATATGTTTCCAGCATCAGCATCCCATTCATAGCGAAATTGAGCTCACGAATATTCTGCAATTCTGGATTAGAACCACATGGCTCCATCACCGCCTGCTGGTAAGCAATGCCAGTCATACATAATTTTCGTCCGTTACTGGTATTTTCAAGTTTATTATCCACCATTTTCCATGTTTGGGTTCCGGAAATAGCGGCATTCGCGGCGCCAGACAAAGCCGCCATAGTCAGAGCGGCAATAGTCAGAGCCGTCATTGTTTTCATTTTGTTATTCCTGATGTGATGATGAAATTTATTCATAGCATGGATATCGCTATAAATTCATCATAGAGGGAATAAGCGAATTATCTAAAATGATAGGTAGGATAAATTTATCCAAAATAATATGGATGATAAATCAGATGAGGTAACTAATCGGTCAGCGTCGCAGGCGAAATTTAACATCCCGCCTGCTCATCATTACGGCATTGACGGTGGCGTAATGCCGAAATGATTCCACGCCCGCACCGTCGCCATACGACCACGCGGCGTACGCTGTAAGAATCCCTGCTGGATCAAATACGGCTCCAGAACATCCTCGATAGTTTCACGCTCTTCACCGATCGCCGCCGCCAGGTTATCCAGCCCGACCGGGCCGCCAAAGAATTTATCCAGCACCGCCAGCAGCAGCTTGCGGTCCATATAGTCAAAGCCTTCGGCATCGACGTTAAGCATATCCAGCGCCTGGGCGGCAATCTCTGCCGAAATGGTGCCATCGTGCTTCACTTCGGCAAAGTCGCGCACGCGACGCAGCAGGCGGTTGGCAATACGCGGCGTACCGCGCGAACGCTTCGCCACTTCAAAAGCGCCCTCTTCGCTCATCTCCAGCCCCATATAGCGCGCGCTACGACCGACAATATGCTGCAGGTCCGGCACCTGATAAAACTCCAGACGCTGCACGATACCGAAGCGGTCGCGCAGTGGAGAGGTCAACGATCCGGCACGGGTCGTTGCGCCAATCAGGGTAAACGGCGGCAGATCGATCTTGATGGAGCGCGCAGCCGGGCCTTCACCAATCATGATATCCAGCTGGTAATCTTCCATTGCCGGATAGAGGACTTCCTCTACCACCGGAGACAGACGGTGGATTTCATCGATAAACAGTACGTCATGCGGTTCAAGGTTGGTCAGCATTGCCGCCAGATCGCCGGCTTTCTCCAGCACCGGGCCGGAGGTCGTGCGCAAGTTGACGCCCATTTCATTGGCAACGATATTCGCCAGCGTGGTTTTCCCCAACCCTGGCGGGCCAAAAATTAGCAGGTGATCGAGCGCATCGCCGCGCAGCTTTGCCGCCTGGATGAAAATCTCCATCTGGGAACGTACCTGCGGCTGGCCGATATACTCATCAAGCAGCTTCGGGCGGATCGCACGATCCACCACGTCTTCTGCCTGAAGGGTGCCTGCCGATACCAGGCGGTCTGCTTCAATCATCCTTTACCTCACAATGCAGCGCGCAGCGCTTCACGAATCAGGGTTTCACTGCTGGCATCCGGTTTGGCAATTTTACTTACCATCCGACTGGCCTCCTGAGGTTTATAGCCCAGCGCCACCAGCGCGGCAACCGCTTCCTGCTCAGCGTCATCATCTGTTGACGGCGCCCCCGGTGACGTCAGAACCAGATCGGTCGCCGGGGTGAACAGATCGCCATGCAGACCTTTAAAGCGGTCTTTCATCTCAACAATCAGACGCTCGGCGGTTTTCTTACCAATCCCCGGGAGTTTAATTAGCGCCGCAGGATCTTCGCGCTCAACGGCATTCACGAACTGCGGAGCAGACATACCGGACAAAATCGCCAGCGCCAGCTTCGGCCCCACGCCGTTGGTTTTAATCAGCTCGCGGAACAGAGTACGTTCCTGCTTGTTGTTGAAGCCGTAAAGCAACTGAGCATCTTCACGCACCACGAACTGAGTAAAGACAATCGCCTCTTTACCCGCGTCCGGCAGCTCGTAGAAGCAGGTCATTGGCATGTGGACTTCATAGCCCACGCCACCCACTTCCAGCAGCACTAACGGGGGTTGTTTTTCAATAATGATGCCTCTGAGTCTGCCTATCACGTGACGCTCCTGCGTTCTGGAAAATGTTTGACTGGCGACATAATAAAAAAAGGCTGGATGTTTATCCAGCCTGATTTCTCTTTATCGTAACCTGCCTCGCGCCAGATTGAGCCGCGATTCACTCATTTGCATCGCGTTCTGGCTGACGTGACAGTGGGTAATCGCAATGGCCAGTGCATCGGCGGCATCGGCCTGCGGGTTCGCGGGAAGCTTCAGCAAGGTACGCACCATGTGCTGCACCTGGCTTTTCTCCGCGCTACCTATCCCCACCACCGTCTGCTTTACCTGACGTGCGGCATATTCGAACACCGGCAGATCCTGATTCACGGCGGCAACAATCGCCACGCCGCGCGCCTGCCCCAGCTTTAGCGCCGAATCGGCGTTTTTTGCCATAAAGACCTGCTCAATGGCAAAAAAATCAGGCTGAAACTGGGTGATGATTTCCGACACGCCCGCATAAATCAGCTTCAGGCGCGACGGCAGATCGTCCACTTTGGTGCGAATACAGCCGCTGCCGAGGTAGGTTAGCTGGCGTCCCACCTGGCGGATAACGCCATAACCGGTGACGCGCGAGCCGGGGTCAATCCCAAGGATAATCGACATCACGCGTCTCCCGTAAACGGCTTATACGCTCTCATCAGAGAGTCGCTGCAACCTCATCAGAGATTTCACCGTTGTGATACACTTCCTGCACGTCGTCGCAGTCTTCGAGCATGTCGATCAGACGCAGCAGTTTTGGCGCAGTTTCCGCATCCATGTCCGCTTTGGTGGACGGGATCATGGAGACTTCCGCGTTGTCCGCTTTCAGACCCGCGGCTTCGAGTGCATCGCGCACGGCGCCCATCTCTTCCCACGCGGTGTAAACGTCAATTGCGCCATCATCGTAGGTCACCACGTCTTCCGCACCGGCTTCCAGGGCGGCTTCCATGATCACATCTTCGTCGCCTTTCTCGAAGGAGATGACGCCTTTTTTGCTGAACAGGTAAGAAACGGAACCGTCGGTACCCAGGTTGCCGCCGGTTTTAGTGAATGCATGGCGCACTTCCGCAACGGTACGGTTACGGTTGTCGGACAGACACTCAACCATTACGGCAGTACCGCCAGGGCCGTAACCTTCATAAATGATGGTTTCCATGTTCGCGTCTTCATCACCGCCTACACCACGTGCGATGGCACGGTTCAGGGTGTCACGCGTCATGTTGTTAGACAGCGCTTTATCCACCGCCGCGCGCAGACGCGGGTTAGAGGCAGGATCGCCGCCGCCCAGACGTGCCGCTGTCACCAGCTCACGAATGATTTTGGTAAAGATCTTACCGCGTTTGGCATCCTGTGCCGCTTTACGGTGTTTGGTGTTGGCCCACTTACTATGACCTGCCATAAAAAGTTCTCCAAAAATCGCGCCTTCTCAGGCAGCGTTAATTACAAATTCTTCAATCGCCTGCCGGTTGCTCCACGACTTGGTCAGTGCGGCGGCATCCGTCGCATCCACCCAGCGGTAGTTCAGGTGTTCGGTAAACACGATCTCCCTCTCATGGGGGAGCGCGAGACAGAACCACGATTCCGTATTGCGCTCAATGCCCGGCGCGTAGCGATGACGTAAATGGCTAAAAATTTCAAACTCCACCGTGCGCTGACAGTCCTTCAGGGTCAGTTGCTCGCGAGCAACATCAATGGTGACCTCTTCCTTTACTTCACGCGCGGCGGCCTGCGGCGCGGTTTCCCCCTCTTCCAGGCTGCCGGTAACCGACTGCCAGAAATCAGGATCGTCGCGCCGCTGCAACATTAGCACCCGCTTCGTGTCCTGGGCATAAATGACAACTAAGACAGAAACGGGAAGCTTGTATGTCATATCAGTTTTTCTCTTCCTTCTTCACCACCTCAATGCCCAGCTCAGCCAGTGCAGTCGGGTTAGCAAAGCTTGGCGCTTCGGTCATCAGACACGCTGCGGCAGTGGTTTTCGGGAAGGCAATAACATCACGAATGTTATCGGTACCGGTCAGTAGCATGGTCAGACGGTCAAGACCGAAAGCCAGGCCTGCGTGTGGCGGTGTACCGTATTTCAGGGCGTCCAGCAGGAAGCCAAATTTCTCGCGCTGCTCCTGTTCGTTAATGCCCAGGATGCCGAACACGGTCTGCTGCATTTCGCCGCTGTGAATACGCACGGAACCCCCGCCCACTTCGTAGCCGTTGATCACCATGTCGTAGGCGTTTGCCACCGCATCTTCCGGAGACGCTTTCAGCTCTGCCGCCGTCATGTCTTTTGGCGAGGTGAACGGGTGGTGCATCGCGGTCAAGCCGCCTTCACCGTCGTCTTCAAACATCGGGAAGTCAATAACCCACAGCGGTGCCCATTTGGTTTCGTCGGTCAGGCTGAGGTCTTTGCCCAGCTTCAGACGCAACGCGCCCATCGCATCGGCAACCACTTTCTTGTTGTCAGCGCCGAAGAAGATCATGTCGCCATCCTGCGCGCCGGTGCGCTCAAGAATCGCTTCCACGATGTCCGCATTCAGGAACTTCGCAACCGGGCTGGTGATCCCTTCCAGACCTTTCGCACGCTCGGTTACTTTAATATAGGCCAGACCTTTCGCGCCGTAGATCTTAATGAAGTTGCCGTAGTCGTCGATCTGCTTACGGCTCAGTGCCGCACCGCCCGGTACGCGCAGGGCTGCAACACGGCCTTTCGGATCGTTAGCCGGGCCGGCGAATACCGCGAACTCAACGGATTTCACCAGGTCTGCAACATCCACCAGCTCCATCGGGTTACGCAGGTCTGGTTTGTCGGAACCGTAACGACGCTCGGCTTCGGCGAAGGTCATGATCGGGAAATCGCCCAGCTCGACGCCTTTCACGTCATTCCACAGGCTACGCACCAGCGCTTCCATCACTTCACGCACCTGCTCGGCGGTCATGAAGGAGGTTTCCACATCGATCTGGGTGAATTCTGGCTGACGGTCAGCACGCAGGTCTTCGTCGCGGAAACATTTGACTATCTGATAGTAGCGATCGAAACCGGACATCATCAGCAGCTGTTTGAACAGCTGTGGAGACTGTGGCAGCGCGTAGAATTTGCCTTTATGTACGCGGGATGGGACCAGATAATCGCGCGCACCTTCCGGTGTGGCTTTGGTCAGCATCGGGGTTTCGATATCGAGGAAACCGTGGTCATCCATGAAACGGCGCACCAGGCTGGTGATTTTCGCACGGGTTTTCAGGCGCTGGGCCATCTCCGGACGACGCAGATCCAGGTAGCGGTATTTCAGACGCGCTTCTTCCGTGTTGACGTGGTTGGAGTCCAGCGGCAGCGCTTCAGCACGGTTAATGATAACCAGATCGGACGCCAGTACTTCAATGGCACCCGTCGCCATGTCTGCGTTGACGTTTTTCTCGTCACGCGCACGCACGGTACCGGTGACCTGAATGCAGAACTCATTACGCAGCTCAGAAGCCAGCTTCAACGCATCCGCACGATCCGGGTCGAAGAACACCTGAACGATACCTTCACGGTCGCGCATATCGATGAAAATAAGGCTACCAAGATCACGACGACGGTTGACCCAACCACACAGGGTGACCTGCTGTCCGACGTGGGACTGACGCAGCTGCCCGCAATATTCTGTACGCATGAGATATCCCTTAATTAGCCGCAGGCTAAATGTCGCCTGGAATGCAGGCTACTATGTCGCAGCTTTCTGTATGTCACAACTGGATGAAAAAAGGCGGCTATTATACTGGAAATTCCGCCGGACGATAAGAGCGAACCACGGCCTGACGGTCGTTTGCTGCACTCTTATTGCGCATTCTCACAAAAATTAACAAAATTTTCCGACCCATTACAGGTCATCACGTCGTATGGTGTTACGGAAGTGATTCATTTAACGGGAGTAACGATGTTAACACTGGATGCCAGCAAAACCGCGCTTGTGGTGATTGATTTACAGGAAGGGATCCTGCCCTTTGCCGGTGGCCCGCACGCTGCGGATGATGTGGTTAGCCGCGCCGCTCGTCTGGCGGAAAAATGCCGTGCCAGCGGTGCCCCTGTAGTCATGGTGCGCGTCGGCTGGTCCGCTGATTTCGCCGAGGCGTTAAAACAGCCCGTTGATGCACAGGCGCCCGCCCATGCCCTGCCGGAAAACTGGTGGACGTATCCGGTGTCGCTGGGCAAACGCGACAGCGATATCGAAGTGACCAAACGTCAATGGGGCGCATTCTACGGAACCGATCTGGAACTGCAGCTCCGCCGTCGCGGTATCGACACCCTTATCCTGTGCGGCATTTCCACCAACATCGGCGTGGAGTCTACCGCCCGTAACGCCTGGGAGCTGGGCTTTAACCTGGTCATTGCAGAAGATGCCTGCAGCGCGGCTTCCGCGGAACAGCATCAGGGTAGCATGACCCATATCTTCCCGCGTATCGGACGCGTGCGCAGCACGGACGATATCCTCAGCGCGCTATGATGTATGTGGGGTTACCCCAGTGGTCGCACCCGAAATGGGTGCGCCTGGGCATCACCGGCCTGGAAGAATATGCCCGACACTTCAACTGTGTCGAGGGCAACACGACCCTCTACGCGCTGCCTAAAGCGGAGATTGTTGAACGCTGGCGGGAGCAAACGACCGACGATTTCCGGTTCTGTTTTAAGTTTCCGGCGACCATCTCCCACAACGCCGCGCTGCGCAACTGCGGGGATTTAACCGAAGAGTTCTTTACGCGCATGTCGCCACTGGCGAACCGGATTGGGCAATACTGGCTCCAGCTTCCCGCCACGTTCGGCCCGCGCGATCTGCCTGCCCTGTGGCAGTTTCTGGATAGCCTGCCCCGCGAGTTTACCTACGGCGTGGAGGTCAGGCATGCTGAATTTTTTGCCAAAGGTGAAGCAGAAATAGCGCTCAACCGCGGCCTGCTGGAACGTGCGGTCAACCGTGTCATTCTTGACAGTCGCCCCGTCCACAGTGCAATCCCGCACAGTGAAGCGATTGTGGATGCGCAACGCAAAAAACCGAAAGTGCCGGTCCACGCCATCGTCACCGCGCAAAACCCGATGGTCAGGTTCATCGGTAGCGACAACATGCAGCAAAATCAGGCGATGTTCGCCGTCTGGCTGCAAAAATTAGCAAAGTGGGAGCAAACCACTACGCCCTATCTCTTTTTGCACACACCGGATATTGCGCAGGCACCCGAACTGGTCGATGCTCTCTGGCAGGCCTTGCAGGCCGCGGTTCCCGCCGTGGGCAACGCCCCCTCCATTCCACAACAATCTTCTCTTTTCTGATATCACCCCCTATCATAGTGAAGTGCCATCTGCCAAAAACAGGGAGTTTGTATGGTCAGCGCGCTGTATGCGGTGTTAGGTGCATTACTGCTGATTAAGTTTTCATTTGATGTTGTGCGTCTGAGAATGCAGTACCGCGTTTCTTATGGTGACGGCGGTTTTTCGGAACTGCAAAGCGCTATCCGCATTCACGGCAATGCGGTCGAATACATCCCCGTCGCCTTGATTTTACTGCTGTTTATGGAGATGAATGGCGCAGAAACCTGGATGGTTCACGTCTGTGGCCTGCTTCTGATTGCTGGCCGGCTTATGCATTATTATGGCTTTCACCACCGCTTATTCCGCTGGCGTCGTTCCGGCATGAGCGCGACCTGGTGTTCGCTTTTGCTGATGGTGCTGGCTAACCTTTGGTATATGCCGTGGGAGTTGGTTTTCTCCCTCCATTAGCGCACAATACGCCACTTTATTTTTCCCGGATTTTTACGTTATGTCAGATCGCGACACGCTTTTTTCCGCGCCTATCGCCAGCCTGGGCGACTGGACCTTCGATGAACGGGTAGCCGAAGTCTTCCCGGATATGATCCAGCGCTCTGTTCCCGGTTATTCCAATATTATCTCTATGATCGGTATGCTGGCTGAGCGCTTCGTTCAACCCGGCACGCAGGTCTATGACCTGGGCTGCTCGCTCGGCGCGGCAACGCTGTCGGTACGTCGTAACGTTCATCATGAAGATTGCCGAATCATTGCCGTCGACAACTCCCCGGCGATGGTAGAACGCTGCCGTCGCCATATTGATGCGTATAAAGCCCCTGTACCGGTGGACGTCGTCGAAGGCGATATTCGTGAGATTGAAATTCACAACGCGTCGATGGTCATCCTGAATTTTACCCTGCAGTTCCTGGTGCCTGAAGACCGTCAGCTGCTGCTGGACAAAATTTACCAGGGGCTAAATCCCGGCGGCGCGCTGGTGCTTTCCGAGAAATTCAGCTTTGAGGATGCCGACGTTGGCGAACTGCTGTTCAATATGCACCACGATTTTAAACGTGCGAACGGTTACAGCGAGCTGGAGATCAGCCAGAAGCGCAGCATGCTGGAAAACGTGATGCTGACAGACTCCGTAGAAACCCACAAAGCACGCCTGCGCAAAGCCGGATTTGAGCATAGCGAACTGTGGTTCCAGTGCTTTAACTTTGGCTCACTGGTGGCGCTAAAAGCCGGAGATGCAGCATGATTGAGTTCAGTAATTTCTATCAGCTGATAGCTAAAAACCATCTGTCTCACTGGCTGGAAACTCTGCCCGCGCAGATTGCCGCATGGCAGCGCGATCAGCAGCACGGCCTGTTAAAGCAGTGGTCAAATGCGGTGGAGTATCTGCCAGAGCTGACCCCGCATCGTCTGGACCTGCTTCACAGCGTCACCGCAGAAAGCGAAGCACCGCTCCCGGCCGGGCAGATCAACCGCATCGAAACGCTGATGCGTAACCTGATGCCGTGGCGCAAAGGGCCTTTCTCGCTCTACGGGGTGAACATCAACACCGAATGGCGCTCCGACTGGAAATGGGATCGCGTTCTGCCTCATCTGTCTGACCTGACCGGGCGCACTATTCTGGACGTGGGCTGCGGCAGCGGTTACCACATGTGGCGCATGATTGGCGCGGGCGCGCATCTGGCGGTCGGTATCGACCCAATGCAACTGTTCCTGTGCCAGTTTGAAGCAGTGCGTAAACTGCTGGGCAACGACCAGCGCGCCCACCTGCTGCCGCTGGGAATTGAGCAACTTCCTGCCCTGAAAGCGTTTGATACCGTGTTCTCCATGGGCGTGCTCTATCATCGTCGCTCCCCGCTTGAACATCTGTGGCAGCTTAAAGATCAGCTGGTCAGCGGCGGCGAACTGGTACTGGAAACGCTGGTGATCGAAGGTGACGAACATGCTGTTCTGGTGCCGGGCGATCGCTACGCCCAGATGCGTAACGTCTACTTTATCCCGTCAGCGCTGGCATTGAAGAACTGGCTGGAGAAGTGCGGTTTTGTGGATGTGCGGATTGCCGATGTCAGCGTGACGTCACTCGAGGAGCAGCGCCGCACCGACTGGATGATCACCGAGTCGCTGGAGCAGTTCCTTGACCCGGCCGACCACAGCAAAACCATCGAAGGCTATCCGGCACCGATGCGTGCGGTATTGATCGCGACGAAGCCGTAACCTTTTAGCCGGGTGACGGCTACGCCTTACCCGGCCTACGCGTCGCACGTTTTCTCCAAAATAGTTCAAGTTGCAGCAAGGCGGCAACGCAGCGAATCCCCGGGAGCTTACATCAGTAAGTGACCGGGGTGAGCGAGGCGGCCAACGCGGCTGCGGCTTGAAATATGAAGGAGAAAAAAAGGCCCCTGTGTAATTTGCAGGGGCCTGGTACAAGCAAGCATCATATTGGGCGACATGATGCGCGGTAAAAATCGGTACGTTGCTACACGTGATAGCGCTCAATCAGCGACTTCATTTCCGCAACCGACTCTCCATCTACACCGTAGCGTGAATACTCATCCGCTTCAGCATCCGTCGACATTGACAGCCCTGTATTGCGATAACGCATGGGTGAAGGTATCCATTTCCCCGCAGAGCTGTGAAGCTCTTCCACCCCGGCGTTTAAAAACCGTTCCAGATTGCCGGCACGGACTCCCGCACCCGCCATTATTATTGGAACACCGGAATGGGCTTTTAGTTCCGTAATTAATTGCAGACCTTTTTCAGCAGAAGACTGTTGCCCTGATGTCAGAACGCGCGCCACACCAAGTTCGGCAAGGGTATCAAACGCTTGCAGTGGGTTTTTGCACATATCAAACGCACGATGAAACGTCACGGCCATTCCTTTTGCGGCGTCCATCACCTGACGCATACGCGGCAGATCGACCTCACCGTCTTCATCCAGCAGGCCGGTCACCAGCCCGGGGAACCCGAGGTCACGAACAAGGGCGATATCTTCAAGCATGGCACTGAACTCACCCGACGTATAACAAAAATCACCGCCGCGAGGACGAATAATGGGGTGTACCGGAAGGGTGACGGCCTTACGGGCCGACGTCAGCACGCCGTATGAGGGCGTTAACCCTCCTTCTTTCGGGGCGGCGCACAGTTCAATGCGATCGGCCCCTTTCCGTTGCGCGGTGACGGCACACTCCACGCTATAACAACAAATCTCCAGCAGCGCCATCGACTCCTCCTTAAAATCGGCTTAACGCGCCATCATGGCACGCCTCTTGTTTTGGGTCTCAGCGACGAGTCACAACTCTCAGGCTTCGCTGGCAACGATCTGCTCAATGGTCCACGGATGAAATTTCATCGTCACCTGCCCGTCAGTCACGGCCAGCGTCGGATTAGGCAGACGCTCACGCTCGCCTTTGGGCGAACTTGTCTTCACAAAAATGCCCGGCTGGCTTAATCCCTCGTCTGAGAGCAGGGCCAGCGCGCGCGCGTTCAACGTTTCCGGCTCACCCGGCAGGACGATTTCGATATGCTCCCAGCCTTCGTGCGGGTAACGTTTTTCACCCGGCCATGGCAGTTCTACAACGGTGAATTGCCAGTGCGCCACGCAGACCGGTTCATGCAGTTTGAACAGACAAATGGGACGACCATTAATCATGTTCTCAGAAAGCAACTCACCACACTGTTCAAACCCGCGACGCCAGCGCTCGGCAGTCGCGTTTTGATGGCAGCGCAAAGAGATGTGATCGGCCTCAAGCGGCGCGATATCCAGACCAAGACGGGTGGCAAGTTCTGTGAACGCCTGGGTGAAGCGCGGTAAATCTGCGGAAATATCATGCAGTTCGTCAATGGATTGCCAGTTCGCCATACGTCAGTCTCTTTTCATGTCGCAAAGCCGCTAATTTACTCTGTTGCCCCGTTTCGACCAACCTCTGAATCGCGGTTTTTACGACTGCATGTTTATGCACCTCTTCTCTGGCTGGATTCTGAGCAATCTTCGGGCCCCGCAATGCTGACGGCAGAAGGCATTTGCAGTATACTCCCGCCCTAAATTCTTTAACTGGCGCGGGCGGTTGTAGGCCCGCATCAAAAACGTAAGGTATCCAGGTGAATATTCAGGCTCTTCTCTCCGAAAAAGTCAGTCAGGCACTGATTGCCGCAGGTGCGCCTGCGGATTGCGAACCACAGGTTCGTCAGTCAGCAAAAGTACAGTTTGGCGACTATCAGGCTAATGGCGTGATGGCAGTGGCTAAAAAACTGGGCATGCCGCCGCGACAGCTCGCTGAGCAGGTATTGACGCATCTGGATCTCACCGGTATCGCCAGCAAAACCGAAATCGCTGGCCCGGGCTTTATCAACATTTTCCTGGAGCCTGCATTCCTGGCAAGCCACGTTGACGCGGCGCTGAAATCAGACCGTCTGGGTGTCTCCCGACCACAAGCGCAGACGGTGGTGATCGACTACTCTGCCCCGAACGTGGCGAAAGAGATGCACGTTGGCCACCTGCGTTCCACCATCATTGGTGATGCCGCGGTGCGCACGCTTGAGTTTCTCGGTCACAAGGTAATCCGCGCAAACCACGTTGGCGACTGGGGTACCCAGTTCGGCATGCTGATTGCTTACCTGGAAAAACAGCAGCAGGAAAACGCGGGCGAAATGGCGCTGGCGGACCTGGAAGGGTTCTACCGCGAAGCGAAAAAGCATTACGACGAAGACGAAACCTTTGCCGAGCGCGCGCGCAGCTACGTCGTCAAGCTGCAGGGCGGGGATCAATACTTCCTCGAGATGTGGCGCAAGCTGGTGGACATCACCATGTCCCAGAACCAGCTCACCTATAACCGTCTGAACGTGACCCTGACCCGTGATGATGTGATGGGTGAGAGCCTCTATAACCCAATGCTGCCGGGCATTGTGGCGGACCTGAAAGCGAAAAACCTGGCGGTTGAGAGCGAAGGTGCAACGGTCGTGTTCCTTGATGAGTACAAAAACAAGGAAGGTGAACCGATGGGCGTGATCATCCAGAAAAAGGATGGCGGCTATCTCTACACCACCACCGATATCGCCTGCGCGAAGTACCGTTACGAAACCCTGCATGCTGACCGTGTGCTGTACTACATCGACTCCCGTCAGCACCAGCACCTGATGCAGGCATGGACTATCGTGCGTAAAGCCGGTTACGTACCGGATTGCGTTCCGCTGGAACACCACATGTTCGGCATGATGCTCGGTAAAGACGGCAAGCCGTTCAAAACCCGTGCGGGTGGTACCGTGAAGCTGTCTGACCTGCTGGATGAAGCGCTGGAGCGCGCCCGTCGTCTGGTGGCAGAGAAGAACCCGGACATGCCTGCCGACGAGCTGGAAAAACTGGCTAACGCCGTCGGTATCGGCGCGGTGAAATACGCGGATCTCTCTAAAAACCGTACCACCGACTATATCTTCGACTGGGATAACATGCTGGCGTTTGAAGGCAACACGGCGCCTTACATGCAATATGCTTACACCCGCGTGCTCTCGGTGTTCCGTAAAGCGAACATTGATGAAAACGTGCTGGCGAATGCGACCGTGACCATCACGGAAGATCGTGAAGCCCAGCTGGCGGCGCGTCTGCTGCAGTTTGAAGAGACGCTGACGGTTGTCGCCCGTGACGGTACGCCGCACGTTATGTGCGCTTACCTGTACGATCTGGCGGGTCTGTTCTCCGGCTTCTACGAGCACTGCCCTATTCTGTCTGCGGAAAATGAATCGGTCCGCAACAGCCGCCTGAAGCTGGCGCAGCTGACGGCGAAGACCCTGAAGCTGGGTCTGGATACCCTGGGTATCGAAACCGTAGAGCGTATGTAATACAAAAAACCCGGCAGCCGCCGGGTTTTTTATTATCAGAAATACTTCCGCAAATACTCCGTCAGACACAGAATCGCCATGGCCTGTCCATAGGGCATCGACGTCAGCGGGATTTGGCGATAAAACGCCAGGTCGCTGCCCATCCCCGTGCCGAACGACGTTTGCAATAACTCCCCTTCCGGCGAGATATTTTTCACGATGCCGCGAATCGCTTTTTCAGCAACGTCAGCATACGCAGGCGCAACATAGCGCTTACGCACCGCTTTCAGGATCCCGTAGGCAAACCCGGCCGTCGCGGACGCCTCCAGGTACGAGCCCGGATCGTCCAGCAGGGTATGCCACAAGCCGCTCTCGTCCTGACACTTTGCCAGCGCGGCAATTTGCGCATTCAATACCTGCACCAGATAACGGCGCACGGCGTTGTTTTCCGGCAAATCAATCAGTTCGAGGAAATCCGGAATCACGATGGTGAGCCAGCTGTTGCCCCTCGCCCAGCGGGCACGGGCAAAGTTATGGTTGCCGTCGTAACTCCAGCCGTGGAACCACAGGCCCGTCTCCCGGTCCATCAGGTTCTGCACGTGCAGCAGGAACTGATACACCGCCTCTTCAACGTACTCCGGTTTGTTTAGCAGTTTGCCGATTTTCGCCAGCGGCAACACCGTCATCATCAGCGTGTCATCCCACATCTGCTGATGATTCTCTTCCGCCAGGGTGATGTGCTGCATGCCACCGTGATCGGTGCGCGGCATCTCGGTCATCGCCCATTCCGCCCAGCTTTCCAGCCACGGCAGCCAGGCCGGGTTTTTGGTCTCTTCATAACGACAGGCCAGCGTCAGGAACGGCGACATCGTATTGACGTTTTTGGTAGTGGCACCTTCAGCAAAACGGTCAGCAAACCAGCTGTCGATAATGTCGCGCATGCCTGTGTCACCGGTCTGGCAGTAATACTGCCAGATACCGTACAAACCGACGCCGTGCGTCCATTCCCATCCGACCCAGCCTTTGGTGTCGATCACGCGCCCGTCGTCCAGCCGCAGCAAAAACTCACCCGTCTTGTCTTGGATATTGACCAGGTTATGCGTCACCTTTTGAATCAGTGCTTTCAGCTTATCTCTGGCGATAAAGCGCTCAGGTTGACGCAATAACGGGCTATGTTTGACAGGCCAAACTTTCATCATCTTAACCTCTGTTGTATGTCGAATTCAGTACTGCACGATCCTTCAGCGAAGGTGCGGCTGGCTTATTGCGATTCAGATAACCGATGTTGTTATTACCCCACAGTGACGCATACGGCATACCGGCCAGCATTTCGACAGTGGCGCGGGCGTGCGGCGTCGCTGATTCCGGTCTCGCATGACCCCACGCACGCATTTTCGCGGTCTCCTCGCGCAGCGTGCTGTGGGTCTGTAAATTCAGTCTGAAGCGCAGGGAAACGAGGAATCCGCAGAACAGCACCAGGAGGGTGCCCACACTCAGGATCATCAAAATGGTATGGCTCACTTCCGCAGGCTGCACTTTCTGACCGCTGACAAAGCCGGACATCTGCATCACGATGCCCACCAGCATCACCGCACCGGCCTGAGAGGCTTTACGGGTGAGGGTCATGATGCCGGCGAAGATCCCTTCGCGGCGCTGACCGGTGATCACTTCGTCCACATCAGCGATGTAGGTATAGGTATTCCACGGCACGTAGTTGATACCGCCGCGGCCAAGACCGGCAATGGCAGAAACCAGCAGCAGCAGAGAATAGATGTCGCTCAGCCCGGCATAATAGAGGACGGCGTAAGAAAGAGAGGCCAGGCCAAACAGTACCACCACCATGCGGTAGGACGGCGCAGGACCAAAGCGAATGCACAGCGGGATCATCCCGAGCACGGCGAGAAACTGGAAGATGGCCATCGTACCGAGCAGGTTAGAGGCCATTGAGGCTTCCTGCATCAGCACAAACACCACGTAGTAGGTGAAGACCGCGTTAAATACATCCTGCGCAATGTAGCCGCCGAGATACATGTCCAGATGCTGGCGGAAAATTTTAATTCGCAGCGTAGAACTCAATTCCACGAACAGACGATTAAGGCTCTGGCCCAGCGTCAGCTTCTTCTTCTCTTCTTCAGCCCGCAGCGCCGCTTCGGACCATTCCTCACGCGGACGTTCCCAGGTAAAGCACCAGACGAAAATGAGCATCAGGGCGCACAGAACGGAGAAAACCAGGCTTGCATAGAAGAAGGAGACCGCATTGTCTTTACCGAAATGCGTGAGCAATATCCCGGGCAGAAAGGAGGCCAGAATGGCGGACATCTGCGCCATGGAAATACGCGCCCCGGAGAACTTGGTTTTCTGTTTGAAGTCATCGGTCATTTCCGGTACCAGCGTCTCGTACGGCACCAGAATCATGGTGTAGACGATATCAAACACCAGATAAGTCAGCAGGTAATACCAGAAATTCATGTCCCCCACCCACATCAGCGAGTAGCTGAACACGCACGGGATCCCCAGCAGAATAAAGAATTTACGTCGACCAAAGCGCTTTCCGAGCCAGGTCGTACCGAAGTTGTCCGTCAAAAACCCCATTAACGGACTGACAACGGCATCCAGTACCCGTGCCGCGGCAAAAATGAACGTTGCTTCAATCGGTGTGAGTCCACAGAAGGTGGTGTAAAAATACAAAAGCCAGGCCGCCGTCAGGGCGGTGGTACCCGCCCCGAGGAAATCACCTGACCCGTATGCAAGATAATTTGCGAGTCCAATTTTACGTGTTTTCATTGCCGTCAACCCTAATCAATGTTGGGAGACTCCCTGTAAGCAAACCTCGTCCGGGAGCTTTTACACGGCTACAGTAAAGGCATCGACTTCCTGATACCTTTCTGTTTCTGCCATCACGCAGGGGGTGAATGGCAAAAATGCAAAGAGTATCGTCACGCGTGTCACTGATTTATAAAACAGCGTTTCTTTTTCATCAAAAGGTGAGGTCAGTTTTGCGAGCCAGCCATCAGTATTCCCTGATGGCTGGTGAAAAAGCGGGCAGTTAGCGGTAGTTTACAATGACAGAATTGCTCTGCACTTTTAGCGCCGGGATCAAACGTCCCCCGCCCGGCACTTCCCAGATAAAACGCAAAGGTTCAATGGCGGGCACGCCGTTGAACGCCTGCGTCGTGCCATTCTCTCCGTCGATTTTCGTACAGCGACTCTGGGAGCAGAGCCGCACCCGCAGTCCGGCTGGCGTTGGGCCAATCAGTCTGTAATTCCAGACCACCATCCCCATCAGACCGGAAACCGCTTCAGAGGGCGACAGCGGAGTAGAAGACATGGCGACACCCCGGTTGCTCAGGGTCACGCCCATGCTGCTTGCCTGCCAGGCGCCTTCCCCGGCCGCCTGTGCCGCCAGCGGGAAGAACATAATCCAAAGCCATTTAGCCATTATTTTCCTCCAATCGTCGCCGTCATGCGGATATGACGGTTATCCGACAACTCCATATTCGACAGCACCACCAGCTGGTTCAGGCTGCGCCGCAGGAAGCGCGACAGCAGCGGACGCAGCGCATGGTTGACCAGCAGCACCGGTGGTGCCCCCAGCATCTCCTGACGTGCCAGCGCCTCCTGGGTCTGCTCCAGCAGGCGATCCGCCAGACCTGGCTCCAGGCCGCCCCCGCCCTGCAGAGCCTGCAGCAGCAGACGTTCAAGCGGCGTGTCGAGGCCAATCACCTGCACTTCTCCGGTTCCCGGGAACCACTGCTGCGTGATTGCACGCCCCAGCGCCACGCGCACCACCGCTGTCAGCTCGTGCGGATCGCTTTGCAGCGGCGCATGCTCGGCAAGGGTTTCCAGAATGGTTCGCATATCGCGGATCGGCACTTTTTCCTCGAGCAGGTTTTGCAGCACCTTGTGCAGCGTGGTTAACGTCAGCACGCCCGGGACCAGATCTTCCGTGAGCTTCGGCATCTCCTGCGTCACGCGGTCGAGAAGCTGCTGCGCTTCCTGACGACCAAACAGCTCTGCCGAGAATTGCCCAATCAGATGATTAAGGTGGGTTGCCACCACGGTACTGGCTTCGACCACCGTATACCCCTGGATTTGCGCCTGCTCTTTCAGCGCACTTTCAATCCAGATGGCCGCCAGACCAAAGGCCGGATCGACGGTTTGCTCGCCCGGCAGCGTGCCTGCCGCGGTGCCAGGGTTAATGGCCAGCCAGCGACCCGGGTAGGCATCGCCGCTGCCAATTTCGACCCCTTTCATCAGAATACGGTAGCGTGCAGGCGGCAGATCCATATTGTCACGGATGTGAACCACCGGCGGCAGGAAGCCCATATCCTGAGCGAATTTTTTACGGATACTGCGGATACGGCCAAGCAGCTCGCCATCCTGCTGAAAATCCACCATCGGGATCAGGCGATACCCCACTTCCATTCCCAGGGAATCTTCCAGCTGCACGTCGTTCCACGTCGCCTCGACGGCCTGAGTATTCTCCGGCATTTTCACCGGAACCGGATCCGCCGCCGGTTGGGTTTCACGGCCACGCATCCACCAGGCAAGGCCCAGCAGACCCGCCGTAAACAGCAGGAAGACGAGGTTTGGCATGCCCGGTACCAGACCAAGCAGACCCAGAACGGCAGCGGCCAGCAGCATTACGCGCGGGTTACTGAAGAGCTGGCCAACCATCTGCTCGCCAACGTCCTGATCGGTACTCACGCGGGTGACAATCACGCCCGCCGCCGTGGAGATGACCAGCGCCGGGATCTGCGCGACCAGACCATCACCAATAGTCAGCAGCGTGTAGCTTTCCGCCGCGTGGCCCATGTCCATGCCGTGCTGCAATACCCCCACCAGCAGGCCGCCCACCACGTTAATCACCATGATCAGAATGCCCGCGATGGCATCACCGCGCACAAACTTACTCGCACCGTCCATGGATCCGTAGAAGTCCGCTTCCTGAGTGACTTCCGCACGGCGTTTTTTGGCTTCATCTTCCGCGATTAACCCGGCATTCAGATCGGCGTCGATCGCCATCTGCTTGCCCGGCATCCCGTCCAGCACAAAACGGGCGCCCACTTCCGCAATACGCCCGGCACCTTTGGTGATAACCATAAAGTTGATGATCACGAGGATAACGAACACCACGATACCGATAGCGAAATTACCGCCTACCAGGAAGTGGCCGAAGGCCTCCACCACTTTACCTGCTGCTGCCGCGCCGGTGTGTCCTTCCATCAGAATGATACGCGTGGACGCCACGTTCAGTGCCAGTCGCAGCAGAGTGGTAAACAGCAGAATGGTCGGGAACGCGGCAAACTCCAGGGTCCGCTGAGTGAACATCGCCACCAGCAGCACCATAATGGAGAGCGCAATATTAAACGTGAACAGCAGATCGAGGATGAATGCCGGGAGCGGCAGAACCATCATCGACAAAATTAACAGGATGAGAATCGGCCCGGCGAGGATCTGCCATTGGGTCGATTTCAGGTTGCCGGGCAGGCGCAACATTGCCACCAGATTAGCCATCAGTGTCCTTCTCGTTCATAAAATCCAGCGCGGCAGGCACCGGAAGGTTCTCAGGTTTCACAGGCCGTTGACCCCCGGCCAGACGCCAGCGTTTCAACTGCCATACCCAGGCCAGCACTTCCGCCACCGCGGCGTAGAGTTGTCCCGGGATCTGTTGTCCGATTTCCGCATGGCGGTATAAGGCACGCGCCAGCGGTGGAGCTTCCAGGATCGGCACGCGGTTTTCGGTGCCAATTTCCCGGATACGAAGTGCGATCAGCCCCGCCCCTTTCGCCACCACTTTCGGCGCGCTCATCTTGTTTTCGTCGTAGCGCAAGGCAACGGAATAGTGTGTCGGGTTGGTGACGATGACATCCGCCTTCGGCACATCCTCCATCATGCGCCGACGAGCGGCAGCACGCTGCATCTGACGGATACGCCCTTTAACGTGCGGGTCACCTTCCATCTGCTTATATTCGTCACGGATATCCTGACGTGACATCCGCAGTTTCTTGAAATGGCTATAAAGCTGGAAGATAACGTCAAAACCGACCATCGGGATAATGCTGAGCACCACCAGCAGCGCGCAGAGTCCAACCAGATTCAGTGCGTTACTCATGGCAGTAAGGGGCGACTCGCTGATGAGGCGCATCATTTCGGGCCAGTGATACCAGAGGAAGAACCCGGCAGAACTGCCCATCAGCACCGATTTGAGAATAGCCTTGAGCAGCTCGGCCCCGGTCTGCGCCGAAAACATTTTCGCAATGCCCGGCAGCGGGTTCAGCTTCGAAAATTTGGGCTGCAGTGATTTTCCGCTAAACACCAGACCGCCCAGCATGACTGGAGAGACCAGCGCCACCAGCACCACGCCGGTAATTAAGGGCAGCAGCGCAACCATGGCCCCTTTTATTAGCTGAATAATCTGGCTGAGGATCAGATTCGGGTCATTGACCATACTGTGGTCAAAACGTAAGCCGGTTGAGAGCATTCCCGCCAGCTTGCGGGCGAGCGACTCCCCACCCCACCAGATAATGCACACCCCTACGACAAGGATCAGCAGGGAGGTCAATTCTCGGGATCGGGGGATCTGCCCTTCCTCACGCGCTTTTTCAAGTCGGTGGGGTGTGGGGGCTTCCGTTTTGTCGTCGTTCTCTTCTGCCACAGTGCATGCTCAGCCCATTACGTCACGGTTATCTTGCCACGGGAGGTTATCGCCAATGGGTAGATAAACCCCTATAATCATGCCCTGTTAACCACTTTAACGATTAAACGCTGTAGCGAGGCTGTTTGCCGTTCAAAAAACGTACAACTCAGGTTTGGCAATCACTTTTTAATACTGATTATTTTTTAAAAGTGTTTTTAATAAAAATAAATATAAAATTTTTAAAAACTGAGTTGGCCGGTTTCATCATCAAAATACGTCTATTTTTTGATCAAAATATACTTATGGATAATATTAAATCGAAAAAATTATAATTGATTTATATCAATGATGGTTCTTCTCCAGTATTAAAATATTTTTCATGATGGTTATAATAATTAATATTAATCTTGACCCGCAATTACTTGAAGGAAATTACCCGCTATACTTCTGCACGGTGTCAATTGAGCCAAAATATTAAATTGAATACCTAACGTGTTTTTAAACTCAGGAGTTTTTGCAGATGGATTTCAAAAATAACTTTATGGCTGGCGCAGTACTTGCGGCCATTTCGATGGGCAGTTTTGCTGCCGAAATGAATGCGGGGACGGTCCACTTTACGGGTGAAATTATTGAACCGAGCTGCACCATTCAGGGTGATAGCGGCACGGACAGTACGGTCCCTCTGGGGACGTACCCTAAATCTCTTTTTAAGGCGGTCGGAACTGAATCTTCCCTGACCCCGTTCTCGATTACGCTCGCAAACTGCCCGGTAAAGAGCGATGGGCTGCCGGCAGTACAGCTCACCTTTAACGGCACGACGACCCTGACCAATACCTCTACGCTGCTGGATGTCAGCAAAATCACCACCACCGGTGAGACCGCCGCCACCGGTATCGGCGTCGCCGTTAGCCCGGCGGGTAAAGACACTCAACTTATCACCATGGATGGGGCAGAAGGACAGGTTTATATTCAACTGGCCACCCGTACTACCGATACCATTAAAGCCGACTTTAACGCCCGCTATAAGTCATTTGCCGCAACGGTGACCGCTGGCCCTGCCGATGCGGATATGACGGTGAATATTTTATACCGTTAATACCTGTTTATCTAATATTCAGCATGCCACTGATTAGATAATGACACGTAATGCGTCATGCTCCGATAATAGTCCGAAAGCGGACTATTATCATTATTTCAACCTGCTCCAATAAGGGTTTCCCGTGCGCACATCCCTGCTGTTTTTATTATGCCTTCCCGTCATAACAAGTTCGTTTTGTCACGCCGCGGGAATACAAATCGGCCGCACCCGCATAATTTACGATGCTGCAAAAAAGGAAGTTGCCCTGCCGCTTACGAACAGTGAAAAAGAATTGCCCTGGCTGATCCAGACCTGGACAGACACTGGCGATGGCAAAACGCGTGGGCCCTTTATTGTCACGCCCCCCCTCTTTCGACTCGCTCCTCAAAAAGAGCAAAGCCTGCGAATCACCTGGAACGGCAGCCCGTTACCGAAAGACAAAGAGACGCTGTTTTATTTGAATGTCCGCACGGTGCCCGCAACCGCCGCAGAGGATGCCGATAAAAACGTGCTACGACTCATCTACAAAACGCGACTGAAGCTGTTCTGGCGTCCCGTGGGGCTCAACGGGACGCCAGGCGAGTCCTGCAAGAATCTGCGCTTCGTTCGCCAGGGCCAGCAGCTGACGGTGATAAACGACAGTGCGTTTTACACCGTTTTTGACTCTCTCTCGCTAGGCTCTCAGAAGCTCGAAAGCGCCGATATGGTGGGGCCAGCATCACGCGTTGATATCCCTCTTCCCGACGCTGCACCGGCGAATGACGTCAGTTGGCGGTGCATTACCGATTACGGCAATGCCTCCGAAAAATACACGTTCCATCTGACCAGGGGATAAACGACAGAATGATTGCAGGACGTAATTTCTTGCCTGTTGGGGGAACCTTTCGGCTGAATTCGGTTACCCGCTGTCTGGCGAGTACCCTGATGTTAATGATTTTTTCCGCAGATGCCCGGGAGTATCTCTTTTCCCCTTCCTCACTCGAAGGGGACATGCTGACGCAGCAGGATATCGACCTCTCGCTTTTTACAAAATCGAATGCCCAGTTGCCCGGCACCTACTCTTCCGTCATCACAATCAACGATCGCAGGCTGAAGGATGCCAACATTCGCTACGTCAGCAGATCTGACGGGCGCCTGATCCCCCAATTGAGCCCCGCGATGCTGCGCGCCTGGGGCATTAATATCGACCGTTATCCTCCGTTGCTGAAGTGTCCGGCGGAGGAAACGCTCCCAGAGTCGCTGGATAACTATATTCCACAGGCGTCTGCAGAGCTTGATTTCTCAACAATGACGCTTAGGTTGAGCATCCCCCAGGCCGCGCTGGCTGATAACGGTCGCGATTTTATCGATCCCTCGCGCTGGGACGATGGTGTTCCCGTCCTGTTCAGCGATTATTCGCTGTCGGGCTCGCAAAGCAAAGAAGATCGCGAGGACAGCACAGAAAGCCGCTATCTGAATTTGCGTACCGGGGCGAACCTGGGCGGCTGGCGTCTTCGAAACTACTCAACGTGGAGCAAATCGGACGGCGATTCACAGTGGGATAACATCAACACGTTCCTGCAGCACGACATCGACGCGCTGAGAGCGCAGTTCACCGCGGGCGAGAGCAGCACGCGCGGCGAAGTGTTCGACAGCCTGCAGTATCGGGGCGTCAATCTCGCCACGGACGAAGAAATGTTGCCCTATAGCCAACGCGGCTATGCACCGGTCATTCGCGGCGTCGCCAGTTCGAATGCGGTCGTCTCGGTGCGCCAGAACGGATATCTCATCTACCAGCAGAACGTAGCCCCCGGAGCGTTTGAGATCAACGACCTTTACTCCACCACCAACAGCGGCGACCTGGAAGTGACGGTGAAAGAGGCCGACGGCACCGAACATCACTTTACTCAACCCTACTCAAGCATCGCCATTATGCAGCGCCCGGGACACATGAAGTATGAATTGACGGCGGGCCGTTATCGCACAGACAGCGGGAGTGACCAAAAGGAGCCCGACTTCCTTCAGGGGAGCGTCATCTACGGCGTCAACAATCTGCTGACCTGGTTTGGTGGGCTAACCCTTTCGCAAGACTATAATGCCCTCAATACGGGCGCTGGCATCGCGCTGGGGCCGCTGGGTTCGCTCTCTACAGACGTCACCGCCGCCGATACCACGCTTGACGACGGCAGCAAGCATGTCGGCCAGTCCTGGCGCGTACTCTATTCGGGGAAAATTGACGCCACCGATACCAATTTCACGCTTGGCAGTTATCGCTACTCGAGTCGCGGGTATTACAGCTTTGCTGACGCTAATCAGAAGCAGGACGGACACGATAACGATTTGCTCTTCCGCTATAACAAACGCAACCGCGTTCAGGCCAGTATCAGCCAGAACCTTGCTGGCGTCAGTCTCTATCTTAACGGCTACCAGCAGGACTACTGGGGGACGTCGAAAAAAGAACGCAGCCTGTCGTTAGGCTTTAACACCGTTCTGTCTGGGGTGAGTTATCACCTGGCATATACCTACAGTAAAACGAACGACGAGGAGGCCGACCGGATGGTCTCCTTCGGCTTTAGCGTGCCGCTAACTCGCTGGCTCCCCCGCGCGTGGAGTAGCTATAACATCAGCAACACCAAAAATGGCTACACCCGACACAATATCGGCGTCAACGGAACGCTGCTGGACGACGAACGTTTAAGCTATTCGCTGCAGCAAAGCCATTCTAATCACGATGGGGAGGATACCAGCAGCGTATATGGTACCTATCGTTCTCAATACGCCAACCTGAATGCCGGTTATTACGCCTCTTCCGGCAGCGCGGAGCAGATGAACTACGGGATCAGCGGGGCCATTGTTGCACACCCGCGCGGCGTTACGCTGGCGCAGCCGTTAGGGAGCCAGTTTGCCATTGTCAATGCCAACGGCGCCTCCGGTGTACGCTTCCAGAACCAGCAGGGTATTCAGACAGACTGGCTGGGTAACGCCGTTATCCCGTCCCTGACGCCGTATCAGGAAAATGCGATTCGTATCGACACCGCAAGCCTGCCCGAAAACGTGGAGAGCAGCGATACGTCAATCCGGGTGATCCCTTCACGTAATGCCGCCGTTGAAAGCCGATTCGATGCGCACGTGGGTTATCGAATGCTGATCGCGTTAACCCGCCCCGGCAATCAACGCGTCCCCTTTGGCGCAATCGTCACCAGCGCGAACGCGGACCTGAGCGGCATCGTGGACGATACCAGCACGGTATACCTGGCCGGCGTCGGCGAGCCCACACAGCTCACGGTGAAATGGGGAAAAGCGCCAGACCAACAGTGCGTCGCCCATATTTTACAGCAGGCAGAGGGATACACGGAGAGCCCTAACGGTATCCGTTCAACCCGCGCGCTTTGTCAGCAGGAAACAGCTTATGCTCACTAAAATGAAAAGACGAACCCTTACGGTTTCTCTGACCAGCACGCTGATGCTGGTATCAACGGGGGCTTTCGGCGCCGTCACGGTACTCAAAAATTGTTTCGGAGCCCCACAGACGTATTCCATTGATTACCATCATGAATTTACGTCGACGGAAAACGTTGCAAACAACGATTATGATATTCCGGGTCACCTGGTCGGCGCAGGTGCCGACCTGGAAGCAAACTGCACGTGCCCGGGAAACATGTTTTCGTCAAGCACCGTCTACGAAAAAACCCTGGCTGGCAGCCCCCTTAACCCCGGCACCAGCGGTACTGGCTATCTTACGGATAAAATTGATGCCCACATTACTGGCTATGCGGATGCGATTAACTCCCCGGACGGCAGCTCGCTCACCCCAATCCCGATCAATGAGTACCCGACCCCGCGGGGAAATATGCTTACCGTGCTCGAATCGAGCCTGTCTAAAACAGAAGAAGAAAGCGACGTATGCAGCAATGACTCCCGGCCTGACGGTGGTGCCGCATCGAAACGCAAGTTTCGCTGGAACGTCGTGGCCGTGCTGCTGCACATAAAAAAACCGATACTGGGTGAAGAGGTGATCCCGGCGACGCTCATCGCCCAAAACTACGCCTGCCTTTATATTGGCACCGGTGGAAGCTGCGACGCCACTCAGGCAGAACACGTCTCTGATATCTGGTTTGGCGGCACCCTTTCTGCACCGCTGAGCTGCACCATCAACGCAGGCAGCACGATTGAAGTCCAGTTTGGCAGCATCGTCAGTAAACAGTTTACCCGCAAAGGGCAACCGCCTCAGGGCTATGCCCTAAAAAGCGTCGATATTAACTACCACTGTGACGATAACGCCGTTGGTAATAATGACCGGATAAAGCTCACCCTGACGGCCGACCAGGGCATAGTGGATAGCAGTACGCCCTACATTGCTAAGCTGCTTGAAAGGGACGATCTGGGCGTGCGGGTGTACGACGAAAATAGCCAGAACGTGGCGCTGGATGGGACTTATGCATTTCCAGTAAATCTGGACGAGCAGGGAAACGGCAGCGTTAAAATACAGGCGGTTCCCGTCAGCACCACGGATGCCACGCCCGCACCGGGGAGCTTCGAAGGAAACGTCACGGTGAAGATGGATCTGCGCTAGAACAGACCCTCAGGTTACGCAGGCAACCTGAGGGTAACGGCACCAATCAGAAGCCGAGGCTGTCCAGCAGATCGTCAACCTGATCCTGGCTTGCCACCACGCCCGCTTTGCTGGCGTCGAGCTGTGGGCCATTGAGCAGGCTTTCGTTCTCGCGTTTTGGACGGGCTGCCGGTTCCGGGATGTTCTCCAGCAGAACCATCAGCAGCTGGCGTTCAATCTCCTGAATCACATCCATCATGCGCTTGATCACCTGACCCGTCAGGTCCTGGAAATCTTGCGCCATCATGATATCCAGCAGTTGGGCGTTGGTGAAGCTGGTGTGGCCCGGCACATCCCCCAGGAACTGACGGGTATCGGTCACCAGCTCACGGGCATTCGCCAGCTCGATCGGGTTCTCGAACCACTCGTCCCAGCGTTGGGTCAGCGCTTTCGCGCCTTTTTCCATCGCATCCTGATGGGGCTGCGACGCTTCAACGCTGTTCAGCGCACGTTCTGCCGCCTGGGCGGTCATCTGCACAACGTAGTCCAGACGATCTCGCGCGTCAGGAATCGCTTCCGCCGCTTCCGCAATCGCCTGATCCAGACCCAGCTCACGCAGGCTGTCACGCAGCATGCGCGTCAGACTGCCAATACGGACGATGATATCGCTCGGCGAGTGTTCTTCAACGGGTTTCATAGCAGGTTGCAACATTTCCATCACCTCACATGCCGAGTTTCTCGAAGATCTTACCGAGCTTCTCTTCCAGGGTTGCCGCGGTGAATGGCTTCACCACATAGCCGCTTGCGCCCGCCTGTGCAGCAGCAATGATGTTCTCTTTTTTCGCTTCTGCGGTGACCATCAGAACCGGCAAGGACGCCATTCCCGCATCGGCACGAATGGTTTTCAGCAGCTCCAGACCGTCCATGTTTGGCATGTTCCAGTCGGAGATAACAAAACCAAACCCACCCGCCTGCAGTTTGTTCAGCGCATCAACGCCGTCTTCTGCTTCTTCAACGTTGTTGAAGCCCAGCTCTTTCAGCAGGTTGCGCACAATGCGACGCATGGTGGAAAAGTCATCCACAACCAAAAACTTAAGCTCTTTATCCGCCATAAAATAATACTCCTGAGTCAAATACGTATTGCCTGTCCGGCACTGATTTTCGCCAGCATCTGCTGGCTTACCTGGCTAAGATCGACCACTTCGCTCACGCCACCCATATTGATGGCCTCGCGCGGCATGCCGAACACCACACAACTTGCTTCATTCTGCGCAATCGTCCAGGCGCCAGCCTGGTGCATTGCAAGCATTCCGGCGGCACCATCGTTGCCCATCCCCGTCAGGATCACCCCAACGGCGTTGCGCCCCGCATGTTTCGCCACCGAATGAAACAGCACATCCACCGACGGACGGTGCCGGTTGACCGGCGGTCCGTCATGAATTTTGATTTGATAGTTTGCACCGCTGCGCGCCAGCTCCATATGCTTATCACCCGGGGCGATATAGGCATGTCCCGGAAGCACGCGCTCGCCGTCTTCCGCCTCTTTCACGCTGATCTGACACAGCTTATTCAGGCGTTCGGCGAACGAGCGGGTAAAGCCTGGCGGCATATGCTGGGTAATCAGAATACCCGGACTTGAAAGCGGCAATGGCTGGAGTACATGACGAATTGCCTCTGTTCCTCCGGTTGACGCCCCAATCACCAGCAGTTTTTCCGAGCTGAGTAACGGGCCGGCCTTCAGGGTTGCCGGGGCGGCCATTGGCTTATGGGCCGCCAGTTTTGCCCGCGATGCGGTACGAATTTTCTCCGCGATCATCTCGCTATACGCCAGCATCCCCTCGCGAATACCGAGCTGCGGTTTGGTGACAAAATCTACCGCCCCCAGCTCCAGCGCGCGCAGGGTGATTTCCGATCCTTTCCCGGTCAGGGAGGAGACCATCACCACCGGCATCGGCCGCAGCCGCATCAATTTCTCCAGGAAATCGATGCCATCCATGCGCGGCATCTCGACATCCAGCGTGAGCACGTCGGGGTTATATTTTTTAATTAAATCCCGCGCGACCAGCGGATCGGGCGCCGTTGCTACCATCTCCATGTCGCTGTGGCTATTGATGATTTCAGTCATGATCTGACGCATCAGCGCTGAATCGTCGACAGACAATACCCTGATTTTACTCATGCTTTTTCCTTACTCAGCGCATATACCGTTTGCCCACGCAGGCTAAACTCTCGCGCGAGGTTGCTGAAGTTTTCCGAGTGCCCGGCAAACAGTAAACCGTCAGGCTTGAGCAACGGAACAAACCGACGCAGAATGTCCTGTTGCGTCGTTTTATCAAAATAAATCATGACGTTACGGCAAAAAATGGCGTCGAATGGCCCCGGCACGTTGTACTGCTTGTCCAGCAGGTTAACGGGCGCGAATTCGACGCAATTCGCCAGCTCCTGGCGTACGCGTACCAGGCCTTCATGCGGGCCTGTCCCACGCATGAAATATCGCTGCAACTGCTGCGGCGACAGCGTTTTCAGTTCGTCCTGGCGATACACGCCGTTGCGCGCCTTCTCCAGCACCTCGGTGTCAATATCGCTGGCGTAAACCTTCCAGCGCCCGGGCGCCATCCCAAGCGTGTCGGCAAGTGTGATTGCCAGCGAGTAGGGCTCTTCACCGGTCGAGGCGGCCGCACTCCAGACGCGATACTCCCCGGTACGACGCCGCGCGTGCTCGGCCAGTACCGGGAAGTGGTGGGCTTCGCGGAAAAAGGCCGTCAGGTTAGTGGTTAACGAGTTGATAAAAGCCTGCCACTCTGCGCTGTTCTGGTTGGCTTCGAGCATGCTCAGATAGCGACCAAAATCATCCAGCCCCAGCGTACGCAAGCGCCGCACCAGACGGTTGTAGACCATGTCCCGCTTATGATCCGCAAGCACGATCCCTGCACGCTGGTAGATTAACTGACATATCCGACGAAAATGCGCGTCGGACAGCGCGAGGCGCTGTGTCATCTGCAACAATAATGACGTTTGCCCAGGGGGCATTGGTGATGTCATAGCGCCTTCTTAATTACATTCAGGATACAACTGGCACGGCCTGCGACCGCCCGACTTCTGTTACTGCTTCAACGTGCTCTTTCACATTAAATACCGCGACCAGCCCGGTGAGACGATCCGCCTGGCTGGCCAGCTGATCGGTTGCCGCTGCCGCTTCCTCAACTAACGAGGCATTCTGTTGCGTCACCTGATCCATCTGGCTGACGGCCTGAGCAACCTGCTCAATGCCGCGACGCTGTTCGTCCGACGCAGACGCAATCTCGCCCATGATGTCGTTAACCCGCGTGACGGAGGTGACGATTTCATGCATGGTATGCGCCGCCGTATCCACCAGGGCTGAGCCTTGCTGGACGCGTGATACCGACTCTTCAATCAGGACCTTAATCTCTTTCGCCGCGTTGGCGCTGCGGCTGGCCAGGTTACGCACTTCCCCCGCCACGACCGCAAACCCACGCCCCTGTTCACCGGCGCGCGCCGCTTCAACCGCGGCATTCAGCGCCAGAATGTTGGTCTGGAACGCGATACCGTCGATCACGCTGATGATGTCACCAATCTTTTGCGAGCTGGTGGCAATCTCCTGCATGGTGCTGGCAACGTGAGAGGCCTGATCGCCCCCTTTTTTCGCCGTCATTGCCGCCTGTTTTGACAGGTCAGACGCCTGACGCGCGTTATCGGCGTTCTGGCTGACCGTTGCGGTCAGCTGCTCCATGCTGGCCGCCGTCTGCGCCAGCGAGGCCGCCTGCTGCTCGGTGCGGGAAGAGAGATCGTTGTTGCCTGCCGCAATCTCTGAGATCCCGGTGTGCATGGCATAACTGCCCTGACGCACATCGGAGACGGTTTCCCGCAGGGCACCCTGCATCGCCTTCAGGCTGGCAAAGATCGCCGAAATTTCGTTCTTACCGAACACCGCCACCGGACGCGCCAGATCGCCCTTCGCAATACTGTCGAAGTGGCTGCTGATAATCGCCAGCGGCTGCACAATCATTTTGCGTGACCAGAGCAGTGCCCCACCGGTCAGTAGCCCCGCCAGAATCACGACGACGCCAAAGATCACACCCGACATGTGATAGCTGATACGGCTGTCTTCCTCTGCACGTTGAACAGACTGGTTAATATCCTGCTGCCACGCGTTAAAGCTGCCGTCGAACGCATCCTGTGAGGCCTGCACCGGCGCGGTCATAAAGTCCGAGAGCTGGTTGTTCTCAAGCCAGGTCGCCTGGTGATCCAGATCGCTGTACCACTGTTCAAAGTTCTTCTTCATGGCGGCTTTCAGCGCGTGCTCTTTCTCGCTGCCCGCCGCCTGCGCCGTGAAAGCGTTAAACTGTGCGCCAGCCTGTTTCAGGCTGCTTCGCGCGGTGGCCATCAGCGCTTTAATGTCATCCGGCGGATAGCTCAGCGCGGTTAAGGTGCCCGCCTTGTTCAGCGCAGTGCTTGCCTGCAACAGCACGGCACGCGTTTGTGCCAGTGCGGAGCGCTGCTGATTACTCGCCTCAACATCCTGCAAATTCTGATAGCCATCGCGAAACGCCCAAAAAGACAACCCGTTACTGCCAACCTGCAACACACCGCAAAGGATCAGAATCAAAAACAGTGTGGTCGAGATACGAATACGATTTAACATCCACGCTCCCATCAAGCGGCAAGCAGCCGCGGTTTAATTGTCAGTCAAAATGTTTCCCAGTTTTCATCTTGTCCGGCCGGTGCAGCACGCAGGCGAGTTGCCGTCGATTCGGCGGCAGGCGCTTTATACGTGGCTTGCGCAGTGACCGTATTTCCAGCGAGTGAAGCGAGACGAAACGCCGAGACGGCCATCTTCAGACGGCTCGCCTGGTCTTCAAGGGCAGCGGCCGCGGCCGCGGACTCCTGCACCAGCGCGGCGTTTTGTTGTGTCACGCGATCCATTTCCGATACCGCCAGGGCAACCTGGTCGATACCACGACTCTGCTCATCAGATGCAGAGGCGATTTCACCCATGATGTCCGTTACGCGGGTAACAGCATTCACGATGTCATTCATGGTCTCCCCGGCGCTTTCCACCAGTACCGAGCCGGTATCCACGCGGGAGACGGAGTCTTCAATCAGGGCCTTAATCTCTTTCGCCGCGTTGGCGCTGCGGCTGGCCAGGTTGCGCACTTCCCCGGCAACCACCGCAAACCCGCGACCCTGCTCACCCGCCCTCGCCGCTTCCACGGCGGCGTTCAGCGCCAGAATATTGGTCTGGAAGGCGATGCCGTCGATGACGCTGATGATGTCGGCGATTTTCTTCGAGCTGTCGGCAATTTCGTGCATGGTTTTCACCACGCCATCCACCACGCGGCCGCCGCGCTGCGCCGTCTCGGAGGCGCTTTCAGCCAGCTGAGAGGCCTGACGGGCGTTATCGGCGTTCTGCTTCACGGTTGCGGTGAGCTGCTCCATGCTGGCAGCGGTCTCTTCCAGCGCGGACGCCTGCTGCTCGGTACGGGATGAGAGATCGTTATTCCCCATCGCAATTTCGCTGGTGCCGGTATAGATGGCATCCGTGCCGCTACGCACGTTGGCGACGGTATCGATGAGCGAACGCTGCATATGGTCAACGCTGTTAGCCAGTTCGGTAATCTCATTGCGCCCGGAAACGGCCAGCGTTTTGGTTAGATCGCCACTGGCAATTTCACGAATGTGGGCAATGACGCGACCGAGAGGATTCAGCAGGATGTGGCGAATGCCGTACCACACCGCGACCAGGACAATAACCAGCGCCAGCGCCATCGCCGCCATCTGCCATTTCGCAAAGCGGTAGTCATTCTGGCTTTCCGTAAAGGCCGAGTGATACAGATCGCCACTGGCCTTCGCATATTCCCCGAGCGCGGCGCCGAGTGCGTTTTGCATCCCCTGCGTGGGCTGTGCGAAATAGGCGTCCATGTTGCCGCTCTCCAGGAACTGGATCAGCTCCGTCAGGCCAGCAAAGTAGGCAGTGTATTTTTCATCAATATTCTGGCTAACCTGCGCCATAGCAGGCTGCGGCGCGATCTGTTTGAAGGCGGCGTAGTGTTTTGCGGCGTCAGCCAGGGTGGCGCGGGCATTTTTCAACAGATCGGTCTTCGCGCTGCTCTGCTGATTGTTAGGGTCCATCATCATGCGCGCGGACGAGCGGCTCAGGTTGATACGCGTTTGCAGCATCAGATCCCACGTCGAGGTGAGTTCACTCTGCTGCAGGCGAAGATCGTTCGAGGCGGCGAAACTGTCCTGGTTCTGTTTTAATGACGAGAAAAAAAGCCCGCCGGAGATAAGCTGAAGTAGTGCGAAAATGACCAGCACCATCATAAGCATTGTGACAACGCGGATACGGTTCAACATACAACACCTTCTCATAGATTTATTAACGGTGTTATCGGCACAGGCCACAGGAACTTTACATTTGCGAAAGGGAAAAGCGTGGACTAAAACGCGACGTCAACAATCAGCGTATCGGTGTAGGTGCCAGCGGGCGGCGTAGTCTGACTGGTCAGGACCTTCGCGGTGTAGTTGTAGGTGCGAAGTAAACCGTCGGTGCTGACCTGGGACGCGGTCGCGCTGGTCCAGCGTTCGGCACCGCTGCCGCCCCAGCGGTTGGTGGTGGCTTCTTTATAAATGTCATAACTGAGGAAGTTGCTGCCGCTCACCATACGCCGTACGTTGTTCAGGGCGTTGGCACCATTATTAATGCCAATGGTGTAGGTGCTGCCTTTAGTACAGGTCACGGCAATGGCCTGCGAGACGGTGGGGAAACTTTGCACCAGCGGCGCGCTGTTAAAGTTCACGTCCGGCGTGGTCATGGCGCTGCAGTCATTGGTGACGGTCATGTTCAGCAGAATACTGGTTGTTGCGGTTCCCGACTGGGGAGACGTACAAAGGCTTCCAAGACCGACGGCACAGACGTTGTAATTGATGCTGAAGGTCAACAGCACCTGGTAAGGCCCGGCCGTCACGTTTTGCCCGGCGACGGTGCGAAAATAGAGCGGTATGTTGTACCGCTTTGAGCCAAGCAACCCCAGCAGGGTATTACCGCTCCAGGTATACGATTTACTTATCTGCACTTCGCTACTGCTCGCACAACCCGATAATCCACACAGCCGGGTGGGGATCACATCCGTAATACTCGTGTCGTCGGTGCGTTTCAGGTTGGCGCGGCTGTTGCCCGAAACCGACGCCGCGGTGTAATTCAACGTCACCGAATCGTTGGTCAGAATATTCAGTACCGCATCGCATGCCACCACCAGCGTACCGGTGGTTTCCACCTCCCCGGTGCCGCTAAGCGCAAACGACGTGACGCTGCCAAACGAGGCATTGACCGTACTGATGGTACACGCCGCCCAGCCCCCGCAGGAGAACAGCAGCAGCATCAACAGCAGCCAGCGTTTCACGGGCCCTCCCGACACACCAGCGGACCGTAGGTTTGCAGCTTATGCTGCGGATTGGGCCCCACGTTCAGGGTCACCGTGCAGCGCTTCCCGGCAGGCGTGATCACCTCAAGCGGATTGACGTCGCTGAGATTCTCCAGCCAGGCGATCCCGTCATAGCCCACCACCGCATTACTGCGCGAGGCTCGCCGCACCTGGCTTCCAACCGGAATCGCTTGCCCGCGCGCATCATGCAGAATGACGCTTGCCACTCTCTCCTGCTCCATCGGGAAATCCACCAGATAACCGCTGTGACGACGGATGGCAATCCGCCGCTCTGTCTCTTTCAGCCGGGTATCCGCAGGCAGATTCAGCGTATCAATCCGGTAGCTTGCCGGGTAATACGCCGACACCCCGCTGACCAGCAGGTAACCGTTGTTATTCGTTTTACCCACGGGCTGGTTCTCATAGCTGACGGGCACGTCCGGATGACCGTCGGTGCTGATCACCACAAACGCATCGTTGATTTTGTTCGCCGCAAACAGCTCTCCGTCCATCAGGACAATCGCGCCCATTGCCTCGCCCCACCAGGTCATGGTGTCTCTTTCGCCGTAGCCGCCGCCCTGCAGTTCGATGTTGTTATTGCGCCAGCCCAGCGTACCCTGCTGATAATCACTGGATTTTGACTGGTTTGCCCAGGCCATGTTCCAGCTAAAACCACCGTCAGAAGGCATGGAGTGGTTATAGTTAATCCGCTGCGTGCTGCCCGCATCCGGGGTGTTCTCAACGGTGACGGCAGCGCTGTCGCGTGCGCCCAGCGGCACCTGCAGCGAGAGCGCAACCGTCCAGTCCCCCCGCTGCTGGTCCCGGCTGCCGGCCAGGTAAATACTGCTTGCGCCCCACAGATTTCGGCTCCATGAGAGATTCAGCAGCTCCGTTTTTTGGCCGTCAAAGCTCTCTACGCCGATCCAGGCCGCGCCAATATTGCCGTACTGCCCCATGTTAAACGTCAGGGAATACTGGTCCGTATTGCGGCTAAAGCTGGCGATGGGTTTGTCGTTTTCGTCATACACCGTCGGCTGGTCATAAAGGGCAAGATTGCCAAAACCGCGATCGCGACGCGTGTGCTGGGTGGCCACGCTGAACTCGCTGGTATTGTACTGGTAACCCCAGTTGATTTGCCCGCCGTTGTCTCCGCGCATGCGGCTTTGTGAGTAAGAGGTGTTCACTACGCCAAACTGGCCGAGTTTGATCACCGTCCCTGCCCCGCCCAGCGCCAGCTCCTGCGCCCCTTCCGCATGGCCCTCCAGCGTCAGCCAGTCGGTCACCCCGTAGCGATACGAGCCGCTACCGGCAGCAGGACCGTAGTCAAAGTTCCTGATGCCATAGTTACGGCGCAGGCTGCCGAGCGTCACGGCGCCGTCACTCAGCCCTTGTTTGAGCAAATCGCTGGTGACATAAAACGGTAGCGTGGTACTCACCTGACGGCCCAGCGCATCGGTGGTGACCAGCACCGCATCCCCGGCACCGTTGATATAGGGCAGATTGGTCAGGGTGAAGGGGCCAGGCTGAAGCTGGGTTGAGCCAGAGCGATAGCCGTTGATAAACAGATCCACCGAGGTAGGCACCGCGGCTTCACCCGAAAACTCCGGCAGCGGCCATGTCACCAGGTCCGGGCGCAGGGAGAAATCACGTCCGTAGCTAATACCTCCCATCCGCACGCTGGAGGTCCAGCTCAGGGCATCGCTGATCACGTCCCCCGCGCTCAAGGTGGTCGCGTCATCCTCACGGGTTATCAGCAGCGTCGTGTCATAGCGAACATACCCTTCCTGTTGACCGTCGTTTCCGGTGAAATTTTTCCGGGCGTAGCCGGTGGAGGAGAACGAGCCGTTCTCGTTGAAGTAGCGGAATTCATGCCAGAGCGACGCCTGACCGCCGATATGTTCCGTGTGGTTGGTATACAGATCGTAATTCAGCAGCGCCCCGCGCCCATAGTGCGGTTTGGTCTGCGCCGTTTGGGCACTGAAAGGCGTCACCCGGGCACTGATCCAGTCGCGGGGAACGGTCAGCAACAGGCGCTGTGCGGCACTGTCATACGCCACACGAACCTGACTTAGTGAGGCGAGATTTACCTCGCCGGCGGGCACATGTTCAGGGGGGAGCCCCGCGCGCAGCAAATCGGCGCTGGAGATAAAGAAAGCGCCGTTACGTTGCGTCACGGGTACCACCAGACCGGTGTCGTAGTGGTTGAGCACGAGGGCAAGCTGGAAAACCGCCTCATCATTTACCGCCTGCGCCTGAGGAGGCGGCGGTAAACTGTCGTCACCGGGATCGGCCCAGGTTGTGGTGCTGACGCAAAGCAGTAGCATCATTGCCGGCTTCAGTTGACGGGCGTCGACTGCCATTGTTCATCCCTGGCATTAATCTGCGCGCTCATCCGGTCCGGCTGACGAACGCCAGCGGGTATTGGCCAGCTGCGGGTGCTGCCCGGGAGGACGTAACCCAGTAATCCCTCCGCTACGGTGCGTTTCTGTCCGCCCTGCTCCAGTGACACCTGGCTTAATCTGACGTGCACATCCCCCTGATTACGTACCTGTAATGCAGCCTGTCCTCCCTCGTGGGTCACGCGCCAGCTCAGGTTTCGGGTCTCGGCCAGGGCATGATGCGCCCCCTCTTTAAGGGTCGGGATACCCTGTCCGTAGACAAACAGCGGAATGGAATAGCGCATCTGTAATTTAAGGCCGATGGAGGGTTCGGCTTTCGCGTCGGGCTGGGGAATTTCATCAACAATAATGCGGTAGGCTTGTTCGACCCCGACAGGGACTGCGCTCTGTTTGATAAGGCGAATCAGTTGTTTATTGCCTTTCTGAATGGTGACAATGGGCGGGCTGGCGACCACGTCCTGCTGCGCGCTGTAGCGTTCGTATCCCCCTTCCTGCTTCCAGCGCACAATACGCACCTGCATCGTCGTTGCGCTGTTTCCCTGGTTCTGGATCCACAGCTCCGTGGCGTTGGCATCTGCGGCAAGCCAGGGATCGATGGGCCAGAGCAGAATGGTGGCCGCCGCCTGCGCCTCGCCTGTGGCCGCGACGCCTGATAAAACACCCGCCAGACACAACTGCCGGAACAATGGCTTCATCGACTCTCTCCCTTTATTACCATGACAAGGTCACGGTGAGCTGATCGGAATAGGTTCCTGCCGGGCTAAAGCCGGTCAGTAGCGCCACGCCAAACAGCGGCAGCGCGATGTTATTGCTGTTGGTATAGGTCACCGGTATTGCCTGGTTAACGCCAATTTCGCTGTTGGCGGCCAGCGAGCTACTGCTGTAGAGCCGGTACGGCACCAGTTCTGTTCCTCCGGACCGCTTCATCCGACGGACGGATGAATAATTTTGACCGCCATTAATGCTCATGCTCAGCGCCACGCCAGGCGTACAGGCGATAGACAACGCCCCGTTTGGCACAAAGCTGGTACTGACTGGCGCGCTTTCCACCCCGTTATGGGTGCCAAAATCCAGCGTACCGAGAAGCCCCCCGCTACCGGTGGCCACCGCGCAACCCGGTACAATGGTCGCGCTGACCTTAAAGGACTGCGATGTCACCGCCCCCGCAGCAGGTATCAGCAACAGCCCGACGATCAGCGCGAAAAAAGGCTGCACGCTTCCCTCTGCGCGTTTGCGCAGACCTGTAAAAGGGGCCTTCATGGCAGTGCAGATCTAATAGGTCACGCTGACGTTAATCGTGTCGGTATAGGTGCCGGGTACCACCGTTACGCTGTTCCCGCCTCCGGTAATGCGGCCGTACAGGGTATAACTGTCGACCCCACCTGCCGTAGACGCGATCGGCAACGCGGTGTTATTGGCAATCACAGAGTTGAACCCGCTGTCGCTGTACAGGCTATAAGCCACGCCCTGTGCCGCGTTGGCCGTATTGACCAGGTAGCGCTCAGGCGTCCCTGGCGACCCCACCACGGAGCCAGGGGCGGTGGAATGGGTATTGCCGGTTATCGCGACCGTATAGCTGGCGGTCGTACACTGGACGGTAAAGGTGTTTCCACCGCTGGCGCCGCTCAACTGCGTCGTAAGGGTGGAAAACGTTGCGGGATGGGTACCAAAATCGAGCGTCCCGAAGTTAATACCACTTTGCGTGGGCGATCCGTTTATCAGGCAGCCGTTTGTCAGCGTCAGCGTCGCCCCGATGGTGCCGCTGCTGGTAACGGCCAGTGCCTGATGGACTACGGTCGTAGTCAGTAATGTGCCTGCACAGATCAAAAGGAGTTTTCTTTTCATTTACCACCCTCCAGAAGACGTCTCCGTTCCCTTGCAACATTTTATTTTTAACGTTCAAGATGTTAGCCCCGCTTAACGTTCCTCTGAGGGGGTTATTGAGAATTTAGTTTACGGATATCGCTTCGACCACCCGACGCAGGGTAGTCACAACCTATGTCTTATTGACAGCATTTATATTTTAAAAACAGAAAGTTAAACCGAAATAAAAGAATATTCGGGCGCGCAGGCTGAGGATATATCCGCAAAAGTGTGATAAGCGTCACAATATATCGTCTGCACATTAACAACAAAATTAATAAAACTTAAAAACTTGTTGTATCCCCCTACGCTTTGCGTCAATTTATGTGCCGAATAATTTCCCGCGCAGTAATAAAAAATCTATATGTATCGGCGCGGGCGACATCTAAAGCGCATAGAGGGTCTTTTTTCGTGGCAAGTGCAAACAAACTCACACTCTTCATCGTGATATTCATGCTGGCGGGTATTCTTTCAGGGGCAGCAATTCATGAATACGCATCTGCGGATGCCATTAAAGCCTGGTCGGATAATATTACCCTGCTGACCGACATTTTCCTTCGTCTGATCAAAATGGTTATTGCACCCTTGGTCTTCAGTACGCTGACCGTCGGCATTATGAAACTGGGCGAAACCTCCACCATTGGCCGCGTTGGCGGTAAAGCGATGGTGTGGTTTATCAGCTCATCGGTGCTCTCCATTCTGGTCGGACTGTTTATCGTCACGCTGGAGCATCCGGGAAGTGGTCTGAACCTGACGATCCCAACCGAAGCGGTAGATACCGGTCTGGCCGTTGGAGGCATGACGCTGAAAGCGTTTCTGTCTCACACTATTCCAACCAGTATCGCAGGCGCGATGTCGAACAATGAGATCCTGCAGATTGTGGTGTTCTCAATGTTCTTCGGTATCGGCGGTGCGTCGCTGGGGCAGAAATTCAACGCGCCGCTGGTTGCCGCGCTGGATGTGGTTTCCCATATCATGCTGAAGGTAACCGGTTACGTGATGTACGTTGCGCCGCTGGCCATCTTTGCGGCGATCTCCTCCGTCATTGCCACTCAGGGCTTAGGCATTCTGTTGAACTATGCCTCCTTTATTGGCGGTTACTATGTTGCCATCCTTCTCACCTGCCTGGTATTGCTCGCCGTGGGCTATATGGTTTTGAAAAAAGAGGTGTTTCGCCTGGTCAGCATGTTGAAAGACCCGGTACTGGTGGCGTTCACCACCAGCAGTTCTGAAGCCGCCTACCCTAAAACGCTGGAGCAACTGGAGCGTTTTGGCTGCTCACGCAATATCGCCTCTTTTGTTCTGCCAATTGGCTACTCCTTCAACCTGGTGGGGTCGATGGTGTACTGCTCGTTCGCGTCGATGTTTATCGCCCAGGCGTATAACATTCACCTGAGTTTCTCAGAGGTAACGGTACTGATGTTAACCCTGATGCTGGCGTCAAAGGGGATTGCGGGCGTACCGCGTTCGTCCCTGGTGGTGCTGGCTGCGACCATTCCAAGTTTTAATATCCCGGTAGCGGGCATTCTGCTGCTGATGGGGATCGACCACTTCCTGGATATGGGGCGTTCAGCCATTAACGTGCTGGGGAACGGGATTGCGACCGCGATGCTGTCGCAGAATGAAGGGGCGCGGGAAGCGGAAGCTGAGCTGGTAAAGCAGGAAGCGTAAGGGGCTAAAAAAGCCGGGTGGCGGCTTCGCCTTACCCGGCCTACAAATGGCTCGAACACGTAGGCCGGGTAAGCGTCAGCGCCACCCGGCTTTGTTTTATGCCACGTGATTCGCCGCGATATCCAGCAGCGCCATCTCTTCGCTGTTCAGCAGCTTCTCAATGTTCACCAGAATCAGCATACGCTCGCCGAGCGCACCCAAACCGGTCAGGTATTCGGTCGACAGGGTGACCGCAAACTCCGGCGCAGGGCGAATTTGGTCAGAGGTCAGAGAGAGCACGTCAGATACGCCATCCACCACGATACCCACCACGCGCTGCCCCAGGTTCAGGACGATCACCACGGTGTTGTCATTGTAGTCAACGTCGCCCTGGCTGAACTTCACGCGCAGATCGACGATGGGCACAATGACGCCGCGCAGGTTGGTGACACCTTTAATAAAAGCAGGCGTGTTAGCGATGCGGGTAACCTGATCGTAACCACGAATTTCCTGCACTTTAAGGATATCGATGCCGTACTCCTCATCGCCTAAAGTGAATACCAGGAATTCCTGTCCTGATGGCTCGCCCGCCAGTTTCGTTACATTACTCATACCGGTCATGTTTTTACCTTCTACTTAATCAGGCGGCTGTGTACGCCACACGTTGTTCACGATTTAATCCCTGAAGCGCCGACACATCGACGATCAGCGCCACGCTACCATCACCCAGAATGGTCGCGGCAGAAATACCAGGCACTTTGCGGTAGTTGCTTTCGAGGTTCTTCACCACCACCTGATGCTGACCAATCAGCTGATCAACCAGCAGCGCATAGCGACGGCCCGCACTTTGCAGGATCACAACGATGCCCTGCGTGGCCTCTGTCTTCGCGCCGTCCACTTCGAACACTTTCCACAGTTCCACCAGCGGCAGATATTCCCCGCGCACTTCGAGCACGCGCTCACCGCCCGCCAGCGGATGCAGATCTTCTTCACGCGGCTGCAGGGATTCCATCACCGCGTTCAGCGGAAGAATGAACACTTCGTCTGCCACTTTCACGGACATCCCGTCGAGGATCGCCAGCGTCAGCGGAAGCAGGATGCGAATGGTGGTGCCGGAACCCTGCTTAGACTGGATCTCAACGTGGCCGCCCATCTCCTGGATGTTACGTTTCACCACGTCCATGCCGACGCCGCGCCCGGAAACGTCAGTCACCTGCTCTGCGGTAGAGAAGCCGGGCGCGAAGATCAGCATCCCCACTTCTTCATCGGTCATGTTTTCGTTGACCGCCATGCCCTGCGAAATCGCCTTCGCCAGAATACGCTCGCGGTTAAGACCCGCGCCGTCATCGGTCACTTCGATGCAAATATTCCCGCCCTGATGTTCCGCAGAGAGAATCAAATTGCCCACCGGCGATTTTCCGGCAGCAATGCGGTTTTCCGGCAGTTCAATACCGTGGTCGAGGCTGTTACGCACGAGGTGCGTTAACGGGTCGATGATGCGCTCGATCAGGCTCTTATCCAGCTCGGTGGAGCTACCCATCAGCGTCAGTTCAATCTGTTTATTCAGTTTGCTCGCGAGATCGCGTACCAGGCGCGGGAAGCGGCTGAAGACATATTCCATCGGCATCATACGGATGGACATGACCGATTCCTGCAGATCGCGGGCGTTACGTTGTAACTGACCCATGCTGGTGATCAGATCGCCATGGGTAACCGGGTCCAGTTCATTAGAACGTTGTGCCAGCATCGACTGGGTGATCACCAGTTCGCCCACCAGGTTGATCAGCTGGTCAACCTTCTCAACGGCAACGCGAATGCTGGTGGATTCGCTGGAGCGCGCGGCCGGTTTTTCACCACGTGCAGGTGCAGCAGCGTCTTTTGGCACCGCTTTCAGCGCCGGGGCCGCAGGCGCGACAGCCGGGGTCGGAGCCTGAGCGATGACGGTCACCTCTTCCTGCGCTACTGGAGCTTCCGCTTCGGCGGTTTCGGTTTCGGTTTCGAAGGCAATCTGGTCGGCTTCAATCACAAAGCACAGCACCGCCACGATATCATCCTGACCAATCCCGTCATCAAGCGTAGCGGCGAGGCTGTCTTTGCCTTTCACGACATTGCTTAACGTCGCCAGGTTACCCAGCTCTTCTTCCAGCAGGTTAACCTCATTCTCTTTCAGGCGTGAAAGCACAACACGCAATTTGCCCGCTTGCGCAGCGGCTGGCGCGGTTTCACCGGCACCAACCGCATCGACAACGCTCAGTTTTGCAGCAGGGACAACGGCTGCTGCGACCTCACCTTTTGCTTCCAGAGCGAGCTGGCGAAGCGCATTGCAGATATATTCAAAGCTGGCGGCATCAGGCTCTGCCGAACTTTTATAGGCGTCGAGCTGTTCCTGCATAATATCTTTGGTTTCCAAAAACAGGTTGATAATGTCGGTATTGAGCTGCATCTCACCGCGTCGTGCTTCATCCAGCAGGTTTTCCATTAAATGGGTTGTTTCCTGCAGGATGGTAAATCCAAACGTTCCGGCTCCGCCCTTAATGGAATGCGCCGCACGGAAGATGGCATTGAGCTGCTCGGAGTCCGGTGCTTCGGGCACCAGGTCGAGCAAATGTTGCTCCATATCGGCCAACAATTCGTCGGCTTCATCAAAGAATGTCTGGTAAAAATCGCTAATATCCATGCTCACGCTATCACCTCGGATTGGCTGGTGGCGATGTTGGAACGGCAGCCGAAGGAACGGCCCCAGGCTGTTTTAAATCGTCCAGTGACTCATTCTGACTTTCGGCGTTTTCATGCAGGATGGCCTGCTCCGCCTGCTGGTTCAGCACTAAAAGACTGATACGACGGTTGATGGCGTCATCCGGCCCGCGGTCGGAGACGCGCATGGTTGCTGCCATGCCGACCACGCGCAGTACCTTGCCATCATCAAGCCCACCGGCCACCAGCTCGCGACGCGAGGCGTTGGCACGATCGGCAGAAAGCTCCCAGTTGCTGTATCCCTTCTCCCCACTGGCGTACGGGAAATCATCCGTGTGGCCTGACAGGCTGATTCGGTTAGGAATGCCGTTCAGCACCGGTGCAATAGCGCGCAGAATATCGCGCATGTACGGCTCAACCTCGGCGCTGCCGGTTTTAAACATCGGACGGTTCTGGCTATCAATGATCTGAATACGCAACCCTTCCTGCACCAGATCGATTTTCAGGTGCGGTCGCAACGCACGCAGTTTGGGGTCAGCCTCAATCAGCTGATCGAGATCGCCACGCAGTTTTTTCAGACGCGCCTGTTCCATCTTCCTCTTCAGTTCGTCGATGTTCGGCTCTTTTTTCACCTCACCCTTCTGCTGGGTGTAATCATCACCGCCGCCAGGAATGGGGCTGTCGCTGTTAGAGATACGCGGCCCACCGGTCACTGCCGTCGCCAGCGGCGTACGGAAATATTCGGCAATCTGGATCAGTTCTTTCGGGCTGGAGATGGAGATCAGCCACATCACCAGAAAGAACGCCATCATTGCAGTCATAAAGTCGGCGTAAGCGATTTTCCACGAGCCGTGCGCGCCATGCCCACCGCCCTTGTGCTTGCGTTTTTTTACGATGACGATCGGATGGGACTGATTTTTCATGCGTCCTCAGTTGTCGTCTGTTGGTTTGGGTTTTTCACCGCGCGCACGTGTTCTTCAAGTTCGATAAACGACGGACGCTCGCTGGAGTAAAGCGTTTTACGGCCAAATTCAACCGCGATCGGCGGCGCATAACCGTTGAGGTTTGAGAGCAGCGTGATCTTCACGCACTGCATCATTTTGGTGGTTTCCGCGCTCTTCTGGCGCAGGACGCTGGCCAGCGGAGAGATAAAACCATAAGCCAGCAAAATACCGAGGAAGGTCCCTACCATCGCATGGGCAATCAGCGCGCCCAGTTCGGCCGCCGGACGATCCGCCGACGCCAGGGCATGTACCACCCCCATCACCGCCGCAACGATACCGAAAGCTGGAAGCGAGTCACCCACCAGCGCCAGGCTGTTGGCCGGCACTTCAGATTCGCTTTCGTGGGTTTCGATCTCTTCATCCATCAGCGCTTCGATTTCGAAGGTATTCATATTGCCGCTAATGATGAGTCGCAGATAATCGACGATGAAATCCAGCATCATGGCATCAGCCAGAATGCGCGGATAGCTGGCAAAAATTTCGCTCTCTTTCGGGTTTTCAATATCCCGCTCAAGAGAGAACATCCCCTGCTGACGTGACTTCGCCATCAGGCGATAGAGCAGCGCCAGCAGATCCATATACATGCTTTTGGTATATTTCGAGCGACGGAACAGCAATGGAATGGCTTTCAACGTGCCCTTGATGGATTTGCCGTTGTTACCAACGATAAAAGCCCCTACCCCTGCGCCGCCGATGATAATAAGTTCAGCCGGTTGATAGAGTGCTCCAAGGTGCCCGCCGGTCATCATGTAACCGCCGAAAACTGTACCGAGAACTACCAGGTAACCTAATAAGATAAGCACGACATCATCCTTCCGCTAGTGACTATGGCAAGGACGTTCAGTTCGTAGCGTTTACCGTTTGAGGGGTAAAAAAAAGCAGCGGTAATGACTTACCGCTGCTGGAATCTTGCCCACACGTTCGGGTTAAACAGCTTGTTCGATCTGTTCATCCAGCAGTTGTGGAATAATATCGGCAGCATCCCGGGAAAGTTTACGTCTTTTTACTGCGCGGGATGGAGGCTGGCATAAACTACAGGCGAAGCTGCCAACAGGCTGATGAGCATGGGTAATAAAATTGCCATCGCAGCAATTGCAGCGCGACAATTCAAGCATTCCGCTCTCAACAAAACGTACCAGCGTCCATGCGCGGGTCAGTGCCAGCAGGGGGCCTTCGTCCTGCTGCGGGCATTGTTCAAGGTAAAGTTTATACGCTTTGATCACGGCGTCGACGCCGCTACACAAACCGGTTTTCAGAAGGTATTGCCAGGCGTTACAGAACATCGATGCGTGGATATTTTGCTCCCACGTCATAAACCAGTCTGTCGAAAACGGCAACATGCCTTTCGGCGGGGGACTACCACGTAACTCTTTATACAGTTTAATGAGGCGACCACGGCTCAGCTGAGTCTCGCTTTCCAGCATTTGTAAACGAGCACCCAGCGTAATCAGCTCCATGGCAAGCTGTATGTCACGCGCTTCCTGAACAATGCTTTTCTCGCTCATTGCTAGGCCCTTTTCTTACGGGCTGCGTCATCAGGCTGGCTGATTTCGTTAAGCAAGCGAGTGGAGAGAAGAATACCGGTATGGATCTGTTGCAGATCGTCAACACGGGATTCCTGCGTCAGACGCGTGATCGTCTGCGGATTGTCAAAACGGAACTGGCAAACCAGTTGATTCGTTTCGGCCAGTTTTACCATCTGCGGGAGGGTTAAACCACCCAGCATGGTTGCCATTTCTTCGTTAATACCCAGACGAAACATCGCGGACGCTTTGTCCTGACTAATTAAACGCTGCGCGAGCAGTAAATATGACAAATTGATGTCATAGATATGTTTTAGCAACTCGGATGTATGCATTGTTCCCATCCCGAATAACCAACTATTATTTTTATGCGGAAAGACCGCACCCCGTGATGTCGCCGGGAAATCACCCGGTATAAAAAGAAAAGGCTAAATGCATAGTTGAATCTAGGTTTGTATTCATCGAAACGCGCAAGAGTCGAAACGCAGTAACGTCTCTTACGTGGTTTATCATTTCTTACAAATAACTAAGATTTTTCCTAATTCGACGCAAACTCTACTCGTCAGATTTGCCACATACAATGCAGCCACCCTCAAATTTAAAAAAAATGTGATCCACGTCACACAATTTAAGTGAATATCCTCCATAAATCCATCAGTATGACTTGTAGTTTGTTCATTTTTTGCCCATTTGGCACAGTTTTGTATTCTTAATCGACGAATAGTCATGCAGAAGGGTGAAGCGAACTGGCATGTATCGTGCTTTTCCTGCCGTGAGCGCGCCCCGGAAACCTTCACAAGATGCTCATCTTAAGGAAACATTTTTCTTACCGTGAAAAAACATAGAGTTATGCAAGCCGCCCATAAAAATTGTTTCAGAGCGTGATCATTCGAAATATGTTTATAACGGGTTAAAACGATTTAACGGCAAAAGAGGGAAATTGTGTGATTTACGTTAAGTTGTTAATTTTTTTCATTTAGACGCGTTTTTCAGTTATTCTTCTTATAAGAATAATTAATGAATAATTATGATAAGCTTCACACTAATGTCGTAATCCCCTCTTGCAGATCCTGGTCATTCGCGGTAATGGTGATCACACGCTGTCTTTCAGACATCTAAGGAGTGCGACATGAGTTACTCCCATCTGCTTGTATCTGTTGCTGTTTCCCCCGAAAGCCATCTGCTTGTTTCCCGGGCCGTGTCCATCGCCAGGCCCAGCAATGCGCGCATTAGCCTCATCACGCTTGCAGCCGAACCCGAGATGTATAATCAGCTGGCAGCCCCCATGCTGGAAGATATTCGTGAGGTATTGCAGGAAGAAACACAGCAATTTCTGCGAGAGTTGGTAGAAAAGGCACAATATCCTGTTTACGAGACCGTAATTGCGACCGGTGAACTTAATGCTCATATTCTCGACATGTGTCGCAAACAGAATATTGATTTAGTGATTTGCGGGAACCATAACCACAGCTTTTTATCTCGCGCAGCTTGCGCGGCAAAATCTATTGTCGCGTCAAGCCAGGTTGATGTGCTGTTAGTGCCGCTTGGGGGGTCGTAAACCCCCCGGAGGAATATCAGGCGAGTTTAGGGAATGTTGCGATCTTTTTTTGCAGATCGCCTTCATGGCTTTGCGGCGTTATTTCGCGGAGATCCTGAATAAAACGCGCCTGCCAGTGATTAATATCGTTCTTACGGATCGTCTCCATCATCTCAGCATGGCGTGAAATGCGCTCCGTCAGCGGCATGGTCAACGCGCGGTTGAGGGCATTAGCCACGTCATCCCTATCGTAAGGGTTCACGATAAGCGCTGACGTGAGCTCATTCGCCGCCCCGGCAAACTGGGAAAGCACCAGTACCCCCGGGTCCGCCGGGTCCTGAGCCGCCACATACTCTTTTGCCACCAGGTTCATCCCGTCACGTAACGGGGTGACCAGCCCCACGTCTGCATAGCGGAAGACTTTCATCAGGATTTTGCGGTCAAAATGCTGATTCAGGTAAAAGAGCGGCGTCCAGCCAAGCTGACCATAGCGACCATTGATGCGCCCCGCTTCCGTTTCCAGCTGGTGACGAATATCCTGGTAGGCCTGAACTTCACCGCGCGACGTTGGCGCTATCTGTGTATAACGAATTTTACCGTGGTGCTGAGGGTATTTATCCAGCAGCGTTTCATAGGCCAGGAAGCGTTCCGGTAGCCCTTTGGAATAATCCAGACGCTCTACCGAGAAGATATTCTTCACATGCTTGAGTTCATTCTTCAGCTGCGCCAGCTTCGGCGGCAGCGGGCCGGAAGCCTGATCCGCAATCTCGTCGGGTTCAATCCCAATCGGATACACTTCGGTGTGGAAGGTTTTCCCCCACGCCGTATGGGTCTTGCCGCCTTTTGTCATCAGTCGCGTTTTACCTGACACCGAATCCAGGAACGCGAGACGGTCATTTTCTGTCTGGAAGCCCAATAAATCGTAATCACACAGCCCCTCCAGCAGCGCTTCATGCGGCGGCAGTGCGGTAAAGATCTCCGGCGTCGGGAACGGTATGTGCAGGAAGAAGCCAATCCGGTTGTTTACTCCCCTTTTACGCAGCTCTCGGGCGAAGGGCAGCAGGTGGTAATCGTGGATCCATAAAATATCGTCTTCCTCTATAAGAGGCAGCAGTTTATCCGCCAGCAGCGCGTTGACGCGCGAGTAGCCTTCGAAGGATTCACGCTGGAATTTGACCAGGTCAAGACGATAATGAAACGCAGGCCACAGCACGGCGTTGGAGAATTGCGAGTAATACTCGTCATAGTCTTTCTCTTTCAGCGCAAAGGATGCCCACGTGATATTCCCACGCGTCACTTTGTTAAGCGGTTTCTCTTCTTCACTGATTTCACCACTCCAGCCAAACCACAGCCCACCAGCAGCTTTCAAGGCACCTAACACCCCTACCGCCAGGCCACCTGCACTGGATTTTTTATCATCAGGCGGTGCAATTCGGTTAGAGACGACGACTAAGCGACCCATAATGGTTTCCCCCTTTGTTTTGCGCTATTTGTTGTTGTTGCTGGTTAGCGATATCAGATATCCACTGCCAGACGGCGTCGACATTTGCCAGACGCCATTCTGCGACAGTGTTACCAGGCCCCACCTTAACGGCGATCCCTCCGGCCTGATTCACCACGCGAAATCCGGCCTCGTCGGTCAGATCATCGCCTAAAAATACCGGTATACGTCCCTTAAATGGCGGTTCCGCCATAAACGCCGCAATAGCAGCACCTTTATTAATGCCCTCAGGTTTTATCTCAACGACACACTTCCCCGGCTGTAGCGCGAGCTGCGGGTGTGCATCGACCACGCTACGGGCAATCGCAAATATCGCTGCTTCGTGATGCGGTGCCTGCCGATAGTGCAAGGCGAATGCCATGCCTTTCGCTTCCAGTTCCGTACCCGGGAGTAACGCCAGCGCCGAGGAGAGTTCAGTGTGTAACGCCTGAATTAAGGTATCGGGGAGTGATACAACATGCAGTTGATCATGGATATCGCGGCGCTCCGCTCCGTGTACACCGGCTAGCGGAAAGTGGTAAGGACTGGCGAGCACATCCAGCTCGGCCATTGAGCGCCCTGAAATCAATGCCAATGCGCCCTCGTTCAGTCGAGAGAGCTGCTGCAAATTCTCTAGCACCGTATCCGGTACGACCACGTCGTCAGGATGCGGCTGGATCCCGGCGAGCGTCCCGTCGAGGTCAAAAAAGAAAGCATATTTTCCGGGCAGTACAGGCGGTGCGGTTAACGAGTCAGCCACCCTTTTCCTCCTTACAGTTGATGAGAGGTAAACGCCTTTACCTCTTTCATAGCCATGTAAGTATAGACAGTGTGATGGGGCTCGCCATTTGACAACCGCCCCGCCAGCAAAACTGGCGAGGCGGTTCAGGGGTCAACTATGGTTATAAGTTGAGCAATAAAAAGTCAGCGTCGGGGTTACACGGTACGCTTTGCTTTTTGCTTGTAACGGTCGAATATCACCGCCGCCAGCAGGATCAGACCACGCACCACGTACTGAGAGAACGGCGAAATATTCAGCAGGTTCATGGCGTTCTCTACCGTCCCTAAAATCAGGATACCGGCCACCACATATGAGATTTTTCCGATGCCACCCTTGAGGGAAACACCCCCTAAAACGCAGGCAGAAATGACGATCAGCTCATAACCAATCGAGGTCATTGGCTGGCCGCTGGTCATACGCGAGGCCAGAATAATCCCGGCGGCGGCAGAAACCAGTCCCGAGAGGACAAAGATAATAATCTTGGTGCGCACCACCGGCACACCGGCAAGACGTGCGGCTTCTTCATTGCCCCCGATCGCCAGAGTATTGCGGCCAAACGTGGTCCGGTTGAGCAGGAAGCCGAACAGGATCAGGCAGGCCACGGTGAGCCAGATTGGCGCAGGCAGGCCCAGCCAGTTAGCGTAACCCAGCGTAAAGAAGCGCTCGTCTTCAATCCCGACCGCTTTACCGTCGGAGATGATATAGGCCAGACCTCGCACAATTTGCATCGTCGCAAGCGTGGTGATCAGGGCGTTAATCTTCAGACGAGCAATGACAAAACCGTTCACCAGGCCGCTAAGCACGCCGAGTAACAGACCCGCCAGCACGCCAATCCACAGGCTTTCTGTCATGTTGATCACCACGGCGGTGGTCACGCCCGCACAGGCGATAACAGAGGCCACCGACAGGTCGAAATCACCGGAGGCCAGACAGAACAGCATACCGCAGGCCACCATGCCGGACATGGAAATGGCCAGGCCCAATCCTTTCATATTAATGAACGTGGCAAAGTTAGGGACGAAGATCGCACAGGCGACGAAAAGTGCGGCAAAGACCACCAGCATGCCGTACTGATCCCAGATACGACCAAAACTAAAAGCCGACTTCGGCGCTCCGGATGTAGTAACAGAGGACATCATTAACTCCTTACTCAGGCGACTGCCTGGCTGACTTTAGGCATGGCGAGGTTCAACGCCTGTTGTTCATTCGCCTGTTCATGAAGTAATTCACCGGCGATTTCGCCTTCACGCATCACCACAATGCGGTCGGCAACGCCAAGCACCTCCGGCAGATCGCTGGAGGCGAAAAGTACCGCCACGCCGCGTTTTGCCAGTTCATAGATCACGTTATAAATCTCGTGTTTTGCGCCCACATCGATACCGCGCGTCGGCTCATCCAGCAAAATGACCTTCATGTCTTCCGACAACCAGCGGCCTAAAATGGCCTTCTGCTGGTTCCCCCCTGACAGATTCATAATCAACTGTTCCGGGCCGGGCGTTTTAATATTCAGCGAGCGAATATGGTGATCGGCATTGCTCGACTCCCAGCTGTCGTTTATCAGGCAACCCGCGCGAATAAACTTACGGCGGGCGGAAATATTGATGTTGTCACGCACCGAATGCACCGGAATGATCCCTTCCGCTTTGCGGTCTTCCGGACAGAGCATCATTCCTGCCCTGATTGCGTGGGCGGGTTTCTGGATATCAACCTGCTCACCGTCGATGGAGACCCGCCCTGCGGAAATGCGGGTCCCCCCGAACAAGCCTTTCATTAATTCGCTGCGCCCCGCCCCTACCAGGCCAAACAGCCCGACGATCTCGCCGCTGCGGACGGATAATGAAACCGGTGTTCTCACGCCTGGCGCTTTCACGTTTTCCAGCCGCAGGCGTTCAGGGCCATACTCGCGCGGCTTCCAGTGATAGATATCGCCCAGATCGCGCCCGACCATCGCCTGAACAAGCTGGTCATGGTTAACCTGCTGCATATCGCTAAAGGTGCGCACATAGCGCCCATCTTTAAAGACGGTAATGGCATCGCTCAGGGCAAATATCTCTTCCATGCGGTGCGAGACATACAAAATGGTGCGTCCTTCCTGTCGCAACTCGCGGATCACGCGGAACAGGTTTTCGATTTCACGCTTGGAGAGCGAGCTGGTGGGTTCATCGAAAGCAATAATTTTGGCGTTGCGCGCCAGCGCCTTGGCAATTTCAACCATCTGCCACTGGCCGATGGAGAGATATTTCAGCGGCGTCTGGGGATCGACATCCAGACCAAGATGTTTAAGCTGCAGCCCCGCTTCATAATTAAGTAGCGAACGGTTCACCACGCCGCCTTTGTGCGGAAGCTGGCCTAAATAGATATTTTCCGCCACGGTCATCTCGGGAATAAGGTGCAATTCCTGATAGATAATGGCCACCCCGGCATTAAGCGCCGCCGTGGTATCGGCAAAGGCCATCTCTTCGCCGCGAATAGCCAGCGTGCCGGTTGTTGGCGCGTAGTTGCCGCTGAGGATTTTTAACAGCGTGGATTTCCCCGCTCCGTTTTCCCCCATCAGGGCGTGAACCTGTCCGGCATAGCAGTCAAAGCTGATATCGGTCAGCGCATTAACACCGGGGAACGTTTTCCCGATGCTGCGAAAAGAGAGATAGGGATGAGACTGTTGCATAACGACTCCGTGATTCCTGTAGTCTGTACGTCTGGCCCCTTACGGCGAGTAAGGGGCACAATCACAGCGTATTACTTACCGCCCAGTCCTTTTTTCGCCAGTTCCTCTTTGAAGTTGTCGCGGGTGATCAGCACCACGTCGGTCACTTCGGTAAATTTCGGCGGTTCAGCGCCTTTGGTTACCCAGTTGTAGAGCATTTCGCTGGATTTGTAGCCGTGGACATCCGGGCTTGGCAGCAGAGAACCGTAGAAGCCGGTGGCCTGCGCTTTGGAAAGCTCACTGACGGCGTCAACGCCGTTGATGCCAATTCCGATCACATCGGGCGCTTTAAAGCCCTGGCCTTCTGTCGCACGGACCCCACCCAGCACGGTGTTATCGTTCATACCGACCACCAGCCAGTGCTTCACTTCCGGGTGCTGAACCAGCATGGAGTTCGCGGCGTCAAATGCCCCCGGGATATCGTTGGATTTGGTCGGGACTTTATAGATCTGTTTCTCCGGGAAACCGGCCGCTTTCAGCGCGTCCATTGAGCCCGTCGTGCGACGACGTGCTGTGTCCAGCTCATCAGCGGTAATGGCCATGACGGCGGTCTCTTTCACATCCCAGCCGCGTTTCTGCATTTCTTTATAGAGTTCCTGCCCCTGACGTTCGCCGATTTTGGTCGCCGCCATCATGACCAGCGGCACGCTGTCCATCGGTTTGCCTTTGGCATTCACGAACTGATCGTCAACGGCAATGACTTTCATGTCGTAACCGCGGGCTTTCGCCGCAATGGCGGACCCCAGTTTCGGATCCGGTGTACAGATAACAAAACCTTTTGCACCGCTGGCCGCCAGGCTGTCGATGGCGTTCAGCGTTTTCTCACCGTCGGGCACGGCGATTTTAATCACTTCAAAACCTAAATCTTTCCCGGCTTTATCTGCGAATTTCCACTCGGTCTGGAACCAGGGTTCTTCGGGCTGTTTTACCAGAAAACCGAGTTTTAAATTCTCAGCGATAGCGGATTGTGACATAACGGCAGCCAGACCGATGGCCGCCAGCGCTTTAGTAAATTTGTGCATGGTAAACTCCAGCTTTAGCATTCTTTTCTGTAGGGAATATTTGCGTGCTTCTTATTTAATCGGACTTAAAACAAGGCATTAGCGCTTACCTCGTCATAAGCGTTATTGCTGGTGATAGTTTTAGCGGGAAATTAATCATCCATAAGAGAGCCCCATCACACCGCAGAATTACAGTAATTGCGTACATAAATTCAGCGAAAAATGACATAAAAAAGGCAGGATTTGTCAGACAAATAAAAGAGGGGTGAGCAGAATTATCCATAAGATTAGCTAAGAAGTCCCTGATGCCATTAGACCGGTCACGCCGGGGCTAAGGGTTGAAAGGAACATCCTGCTTTCCATCAAAAAAAACACACTCGCGCTGAAAATATATTTCCCGGCAAAAATTGATTTAGCGCAATTTTAATGAAACATCATATATGCGAAATGAATTATCTGTATTTATTGTTTTCCCAGATAATTATTCCAGCGCAATACTCCCGAAACACAAACCGCAGCACTAAAAACAGACTCTCTCTTTATTATCAGTAAGATAGTGAGATTTCATTTCATGGGAATCTATTTGCATATTTGTACTATATTAAATTTTGTAATGTATGGTAAAAACAGCGGGATTAAGACTTTTCTTAAATTAAAGACAACGGTATGCTTATTTATATCGAACACAGGAAGTGAATTTCGGTCAGCTTTGGCACTGCAGAATCTCTTTTTCTGCTCTATTTCTTCGTATTTGCCTGGCGCTCAGGTTAAGCAACGGACATCACGTCCCACAGTCTATAAGGATATGAGTATGGCTACCCAAACGATGATGCAAAAACTTAACGCGCAGATGAACCTTGAGTTTTACGCCTCAAATCTGCACCTTTACCTCAGTGCGTGGTGTTCCGAGAAAAGCCTTACGGGCTCTGCCACGTTCTTTCGTTCACAGGCCCAAAGCAACGTCACCCACATGATGCGCGTCTTTAATTTCCTGAAAGCGGCGGGGGCAAACCCGGTTGTTAAAGCCCTGGAGGGGATCAACGATAATTACTCTTCTCTGGAAGAATTGTTTGAAAAGACGCTGGAAGAGTATGAACAGCGTTGCACGACGCTCAACAAGCTGGCCGATGAAGCCAGAGCGCAGCATGACATGACCACGCTGAAATTCCTGCGCGATATGGATAAAGAGCAGCAGCAGGACGGAATGCTGCTGAAAACCCTTGCGGACGAGATCCATAATGCGCAACAGGCAGGTTTGTGCCCGGAACAAACCGATCGCCACCTGCTCGACATTGTCACAGTGCAGCATCACTGACGCTTTTGACCTGCTCCCGTTCGGAGCAGGTTACCTTCCCTGCGCCAACCTTCTGCTTTTGCTGAGATTTAACAAATCAGATCTCGCTCCCAATGATTAACCATACAACATGTAATGATTTATTTAATTACATAATCATTGACGAGGGAGCAGCATGATCACCATTGAGTTTATTGTCATTCTCCTCTGCCTGCTGACGGGTACACGTTTCGGCGGCATGGGGCTTGGGTTAATCAGCGGGATTGGCCTTTTTATTTTGTGTTTTGTCTTTGGTCTCCAGCCCGGCAAGCCGCCGGTTGACGTGATGTTGACCATTCTCGCCGTGATTGGTTGTGCAGCCACCCTGCAAACTGCCGGCGGGCTCAATGTCATGATGCAATTTGCCGAACGCCTCCTGCGCAAACATCCGCAGCACATCACGCTTCTCGCCCCGTTTACCACCTGGATGCTGACCTTTCTCTGCGGTACCGGCCATGTGGTCTACACCATGTTCCCCATCATTGCGGATATCGCCCTGAAAAAAGGGATCCGACCCGAGCGCCCAATGGCCGTGGCATCGGTAGCATCGCAGATGGCAATCACGGCATCACCGGTTTCCGTCGCCGTCGTGTCGCTGGTCTCCATCCTGGCCGCCCAGCATGGGATCGGTCACGCGTGGGGGATCCTGGAAATACTCGCCGTGTCGGTTCCCGCTTCACTTTTTGGTGTCGCCATTGCTGCCCTGTGGAGTTTACGCCGCGGGAAAGATTTGTCTGACGACAGGGAGTTTCAGGAAAAACTAAAAGATCCAAAGCAGCGTGAGTTTATCTATGGCGGTACGGAGACGTTAATGAATCAACGTTTTCCGAAGCAGGCTTACTGGTCGACCTGGATTTTCTTTGCCGGTATTGCCGTGGTTGTCCTGCTCGGGGCCTTCCCCGAACTGCGCCCCGCCTTCGAGCTGAAAGGCAAAATGACGGCGCTGTCGATGAACCTGGTCATTCAGATGATGATGCTCATTGCCGGTGCCGTGATGCTGATGGCCTGCAAGGTCAATGCCTCAGCCATTTCTAACGGCGCGGTATTTAAGGCCGGTATGGTGGCGATTTTCTCGGTGTTCGGGGTGGCGTGGATGAGCGATACCTTTTTCCAGGCGCATCTCGACGAGTTAAAACTGGCGCTGGAAGGCGTGGTGAAAAGCCATCCGTGGACGTATGCCATCGTGCTTTTCCTGGTGTCGAAGCTGGTGAACAGCCAGGCGGCTGCCCTGACGGCCGTGGCGCCAATGGGGCTGATGCTGGGGATCGATCCAAAAATGCTGATCGCCTTTTTCCCGGCGTCATACGGCTATTTTGTTCTGCCGACCTATCCCAGTGATTTAGCCTGCATCGGCTTCGATCGCTCAGGAACCACCCGCATCGGCAAATTCATCATTAACCACAGCTTCATTCTGCCCGGGTTAATCGGTGTGAGCTGCGCGTGTGCGGCGAGCTACCTGCTGGTACAGACTTTCTTTTAAAGGCATCAACGGGCGACTTACGCGGTCGCCCGTTTGCAGATATTAATGCGACTCGCCCTGCGGGGTGAAGCGCAGCTCAATCAGCGCGATGGCTTTCTGGATCGCACGAAGCGTCACCGGGTCAGCGGCGGCAGGATGGCTGGTGAAATCAATGTTTCTCAGCTGCGTGGACATCTTCTCGCGGACTTCAACCGGGGCAATAACATCCAGAACATCAAGGATTTGCTTAATAACCAGCTGACAGGCAACAACGTCAGAGACCAGTTCCTGATCGGCGCTCAGGTTTTGTGACATGGGGCTTCTCCTTATTTAAAGGCCGCCATAGTATCAAAACGCAGCCCCTGACATCTCCCCTTCGTCACCAGCAGGGACAAAAAAACCCGCCGAAGCAGGTTTTTTTTTATCAGAACATGGCGCCCGGCGGCACGTCTTTAAAGGTGCGGCAGTAATTGGCCCACATACTTTTGAGGATTTTGCGCAGTTTCATTGTGATGCTCCATTAACTTGTCATACAGCTTTATCGTCAATGCGCCTATAATATGACCACCATCACAAAAATCAATGTTTTTGTGACGCACATCACAATTCAATTTACTACAACACCTGTTAGCCAGCAAAACCGCGAACAAAATCAAAGAGAGAAGGCAGATCGTCCGGCTATTCCTGGCATTGGGCTACGTCTCTGCAGGTACGATAACGTATCTCCATCCACTCAGAGCGAACCATGAAAAGAGTCATCGTAGCCGGTACGATCCTGCTGCTCGCGGGATGCAGCGTTAACCGTCAGGCGGAAATCAGTAGCCTCGACGCACCAAACGGCATTGTCCGCCTCGATTACGGTCAGGCCGTGCTGCAAAATGCCTGGTCTGACGAATATGTAAATAACGGCACCGCAGTGAAAGCCTGCCAGGGTATGGGGTATGCCACTGCGTCTGCCTACGGGCAACCCGTCAAAACCTGTACGCTGATAAGCGGCTCTTTGTGCCTTAATGAAAGCGTGACCATTCAGTATAAATGCATGGGTTATGCCGTTAACCCTAAGTCAAATAATCCCTGGTATTAATCCAAGCTGCCAGCGTTTGCTGGCACTTTATTTAACTAAGAACAAAAACAATTCGCATTAATATAAAACCGACAATGCGTTTTATTCCCATTCGTATTTTGAAGTAATGAATATTTATTTTACGTTTTGCAAATAATTAAATAACAAATTATAGTGTCGCTCATTGTGAACCAGTAATAATAACCCGGAGCGTCACCATGCTGAAAACTGAAATGATCGACAAGCTCAATGCGCAAATGAACCTTGAGCTCTTTTCATCCCTTCTCTACCAGCAGATGAGCGCCTGGTGCAGCTACCACAGCTTTGAAGGTGCGGCCGCGTTTCTGCGTCGCCATGCGCAGGAAGAGATGACCCACATGCAGCGCCTGTTTGACTATCTGACCGACACCGGCAGCCTGCCGCGCATTGAGACTGTGGCCTCGCCTTTTGCCGAGTATAATTCTCTCGATGAACTGTTCCGCGCCACCTACGAGCACGAACAGCTGATCACGCAGAAAATTAACGAACTGGTTCATGCGGCAATGACCAGCCAGGATTATCCAACCTTTAATTTCCTGCAATGGTACGTGGCAGAACAGCATGAAGAAGAGAAGCTGTTTAAATCCGTGCTGGATAAATTATCCCTGGTGGGTAAATCAGGTGAAGGTCTTTACTTTATTGATAAAGAACTTTCCACTCTCGATACACAGAATTAATTTCAACGCGGTGCGGGTTTCCTGCACCGCTTTAATTTACATACATCCTGCGCAGCTGGTACAGCGCCAGTCATGGGGATTGACGGCCTGATAAAAATAGCGGTAGCTGGCCGTCTCAAGCGGAATACCCACCTCGAAAAACAGGTCTGTCAGCCAGTCAACGTTTTCGATAATCCACTCATCTTCCTGTAAGCCTTGTGCAAAGGTTTCATCTTCAGGATCAATAACCGAATAAATTGCCCAGGTGCCCATATCCTTTTCGCGGCGGGACTCAGGCAGCGTCAGAGGCTGGTTCTGCCAGCTTATTATCCAGTGTCCATGGCACAACAGATTGCCTCCCCGGCTCCATGCCGCCGTAAATGGATTCTCCCCCGCCATAAAAAACCCTCACATTATTTTATTATTTGCACGAGTTGTTTACGTTACGCCTGAAATTTGCGCCGTGACATTGCTCTTATGAAGTAGGTATCGCCCCATTAAGGATCACAGTACGCCTAACCTGTAAATATTTAATTACACACCTTGTAACGGTGATTTGACGAATTACGGCTTTTCCCTTACTCTGCGCCGCAGAAATTGTCGCGATTCACCATCGTTGTAGAGGAAAGCGTGAAAAACAGAACCCTGGGAAGTATTTTTATCGTCGCCGGAACGACGATTGGCGCAGGAATGCTGGCAATGCCCCTGGCTGCTGCAGGTGTGGGATTCGGGATGACGCTGCTGCTTCTTGGCACACTCTGGGCGCTGATGTGTTACACCGCGCTGCTATTGCTTGAGGTTTACCAGCACGTGCCCGCCGACACCGGTCTGGGTTCACTGGCGGCGCGCTACCTGGGACGCTACGGTCAGTGGATAACCGGCTTTAGCATGATGTTCCTGATGTACGCCCTGACTGCCGCGTATATTAGCGGGGCCGGGGAGCTCATCGCCTCCAGCGTCAATGACTGGTTTGGCTCTGACATTACCCCGGCGACGGGGGCAATCTTCTTTGCGCTCATCGGCGGCGGCGTGGTCTGCGTGGGGACCTCGCTGGTCGATCTGTTCAATCGTTTTCTCTTCAGCGCCAAAATTCTGTTTCTGATTGTCATGCTGGTCCTGCTGGCACCGCATGTGCACAAGGTTAATTTGCTGACGCTGCCGCTGGAAAAAGGGCTCGCGCTTTCCGCTATCCCGGTGATTTTCACCTCGTTTGGCTTCCACGGCAGCGTACCGAGTATTGTCAGCTATATGAACGGCGATATTCGCAAGCTGCGCCGCGTGTTTGTTATCGGCAGCGCGATCCCCCTCATCGCCTATATTTTCTGGCAACTGGTGACGCTGGGCAGCATTGACTCTTCAACCTTTGTTGGACTCATGGCGCAGCACGCTGGCCTGAATGGTTTTCTGCTGGCACTGCGCGAGGTCGTCACGTCTCCTCACGTGGAGCTGGCGGTCCACCTGTTTGCCGACCTGGCGCTGGCGACCTCGTTCCTGGGCGTGGCGCTCGGCCTGTTTGATTACCTGGCCGACCTGTTCCAGCGTCGCAATACGGTTAGCGGGCGGTTGCAGACGGGGATAATTACTTTCCTGCCGCCGCTCGCGTTTGCGCTGTTTTACCCACGCGGGTTTGTGATGGCGCTGGGTTACGCCGGCGTGGCGCTGTCGATCCTGGCACTGTTACTCCCTTCCCTGCTGGCATGGAAGAGCCGCCAGCAGCATCCTCAGCAGGGGTACCGCGTGGCGGGAGGAAAACCGCTGCTAGGCATTGTGTTTAGCTGTGGGGTGGTGATTATTCTGGTGCAGGTATTGATTGCCGCCGGCATGTTGCCGGAAGTGGGTTAAATAAAAAAGGGGCTATCTTTAGCCCCTTTTTTATCAATGCAAACAGCAGCTCTTAAACTTCTTCCCGCTGCCGCAAGGACACGGATCGTTACGCCCGACCTTCGTGCCGTTCACAATCGGCTTCTTTGCTTCCGGCTGCTGCGGGTTATCTACCCAGTATTGATATAAACGCAGTGCCGCTGGCTGGATGCGCTCAATGCTGGTGATATAGTCTTCTTCGCTCAGTTCATCCAGCTTCTCGCTGTTCTCTTCCGTACCGTGCAGGGCAATCACCTCGAGATCGGCCTTCAGAGACTCCGGCAAGGCTGACCAGTCCGTCAACGCCACGCCGCGCATATAGCCATAGCACCACTCTTCCACCACGGTGTAGCTCTCACCGTCGACGTCGTTATATCCAAACATCGGCTCAAACTGGTCCGGGTATTCGCTCAGCCGCTCAGCAATGTCGTTCATATGCTTAAAGCAGAGATCGATAAAACGGTTCATTTCACGATCGTTTTTCCAGCGCGGAATGTATTTCTCCCCGCCCCACACGGCCACCAGCCAGGTATCTGGCTCAACGACAACAGGGCCGGAAAGCACTGCGGTAAGCATGCCGTCCAGTTCGGATACATCAATCACGGACGCATCGTCATGGCCGTAAGACATGAGAGTCTCTTCCAGCCATGCCATTTCGCTTTCATTTAATGGACCTTCCGTCATCGCGGACACTCCTGATAAAAAGGAAAAGATCCTAACACAGTTCTCACGCCGTTCCCGGCTGAAGTTTAGGTCTTTATTGCTGCAAAAGTGTGCAAATCGTGACCCTTGCACAACTTATGGGCTTTAATGTTAACGATATGTGATCTCCGCTGTAATTTCTTCTCCTGCCGCAGGGCGGCAGAACGCGGCGCTCTATACTCAAAGATGTCATAACCCCGTCAAGGGGTTAACCATTCTGGCAACGTTTTTGCTTGCTGTTCTTCGCGCGACGCTGCGCATGGAAACCTCGCCGTATCATGCAGGATGCCGTTCGTTTAGTGCATTTTGTTCTTGCCCGTGTTTTGGATTGGCTGCGCCCTGGGCGTTCAGGTTACGCCGTGGTGCAAAAACCTCTTTGCTAAGGAACATAATAATGTCGCTGAAATTAATCAGAACTCCCCTGTCTCTTGTGTTAGCTGGTTGTCTGGTGACGGCGTTTTCCGTCCGGGCAGATATCGTGATTGGTGTCGCCGGGCCGTTTACGGGACCCAATGCCACCTATGGCGATCAGTACTGGCACGGCGCAACGCAGGCCGCTGAAGATATTAACGCTGCCGGCGGGATTAACGGTGAGAAAATCAAGCTGGTTCAGGGTGACGATGCGTGCGAGCCTAAACAGGCCGTGGCAGTCGCCAACCGCTTAGTCGACCAGGATAAAGTCAACGCCGTTGTCGGCCATTTCTGCTCCTCATCGACCATGCCCGCCTCTGAGGTGTATAGCGATGCGGGGATCATTTCCATTACCCCCGGCTCGACGAACCCGCTGATCACCGAACGCGGTATGAGCGATATGTTCCGCATGTGCGGCCGCGATGACCAGCAGGGCCAGGTTGCCAGCGACTTCATCATTGATAAGCTGAAAGCCAAACGCGTGGCGATCATTCACGATAAAGACACCTATGGGCAAGGGCTGGCAGACGCAACCAAAGCGGCACTGGCGAAACGCGGGGTCAAGGATGTGATGTACGAGGGGTTATCGCGCGGTGAAAAAGACTTTAACGCGCTGGTGACGAAGATTGGCGCGCAAAAACCGGACGTGGTGTTCTTCGGTGGCTGTCACCCGGAAGCCGGTCCGCTGGTTCGCCAGATGCGTGAACAGGGCGTGCAGGCGAAATTCTTCTCCGGCGACTGCATTGTCAATGAAGAGATGGTGACGGCGGCGGGCGGCCCACAGTATACCAACGGCATTTATATGACTTTCGGTAAAGATCCGCGCCTGATCCCGGACGGTAAGGCAGTGATTGAGAAATTCCGCGCCGCTAAATTCGAACCGGAAGGTTACACCCTCTACTCCTATGCTTCCGTGCAGGCCATTGCTGCTGCGTTTAAAGCCACGGGCGGCAAGGACTCCGCCAAAGCCAGCGAGTGGCTGAAAGCGAATACGGTCGACACGGTGATGGGTAAAAAAGCCTGGGACAGCAAGGGCGATCTGAAAGTCTCCGACTACGTGGTTTACCAGTGGGACGACAAAGGAAAATATAAGGAAGTGCAGTAACGGGACGGAATCACGCTCAACGTCGGCGGGCCTGCCTGCCGGCGCGTAATAAACATCAGGCTGCACACCACGTGCAGCCTATAAAACGAGCGCGCTAAGATGAGTACATTCTTCCTGCAGCAGTTAATCAATGGCTTAACGCTGGGCTCCGTCTACGGCCTCATCGCCATCGGCTACACCATGGTGTATGGCATTATCGGGATGATCAATTTCGCCCACGGCGAAGTGTATATGATTTCCGCTTACCTCTGCGCCATTGGCCTGGCGCTACTCTCTTTCTTCGGCCTGCAGTCATTCCCCCTGCTGATACTGGGAACGCTGGTATTCACCATTGTCGTTACGGGGGTGTACGGCTGGACCATCGAGCGTATTGCTTATAAGCCGTTGCGGAATTCTACGCGCCTGGCGCCGCTTATCTCTGCCATCGGGATGTCGCTTATCCTGCAAAACTACGCGCAGCTGAGCCAGGGGCCGCGCCAGCAAGGGGTGCCAACCATGCTCGACGGCGTACTTCGTCTGCATCTGGGCGAAGGTTTTGTGCAAATAACTTATACCAAAGTATTTATCCTGGTCGCCTCGTTTGCCGGCATGCTGGTGCTGACCTGGATAATCAACCATACCCGGCTGGGGCGGATGTGCCGCGCGGTACAGCAGGACCGTAAAATGGCCTCCATTCTGGGGATCAACACCGACCGGATTATCTCCCTGGTCTTTGTCATTGGTGCGGCCATGGCGGGCCTGGCAGGTGTGCTCATCACCATGAATTACGGCACCTTTGATTTCTACGTCGGGTTTGTGATTGGCATTAAGGCGTTTACCGCAGCGGTGCTCGGCGGGATTGGCTCCCTGCCGGGCGCGATGCTCGGCGGGTTGATTCTGGGCGTCGCCGAGGCGCAATTTTCCGGCATGGTGAACTCCGATTATAAAGATGTGTTCTCGTTTGGCTTGCTGGTCTTGATCCTGATTTTTCGCCCTCAGGGTCTGCTTGGCCGCCCGATTGTCGCCAAAGTGTGAAGGAGAATACGATGACCTCTCACGGCTTTTCGCTTAAGCGCTGTATTCTGGACGCCATTTTTTCCGGCCTGATTGCGTTAATCATTTTTGGCCCGATTGCCGGCGTGGTGCTGGACGGATACAGCTTTAACTTCGCCGGACAGCGACTCGCATGGATAGTCGGCATCGTTATGCTGGGTCGTTTTCTGCTGAGCGCTTTTTTAAGTACCGCCCCAGGCGCACGTTTCCAGGCACGTTTTGAAGCCGACAGCGCAGGTGTTTATGTCCGGCCACCGGAATACAAAAGCCGCATGCGCTGGATTATTCCCCTGGTGATTGCCGTTGCCATTTGCTTCCCGTTTGTCGCCACCAAATATGTGCTGACCGTCGCCATTCTCGGGCTGATCTACGTGCTTCTCGGGCTGGGGCTGAACATCGTCGTGGGTCTGGCGGGTTTGCTGGATCTGGGGTATGTCGCTTTCTATGCGATTGGTGCGTACGGCCTGGCGCTGGGGTATCAGTATCTCGGCTTAGGCTTCTGGAGCATGCTGCCGCTGGCGGCCATTATGGCCGCTGCCGCGGGCACCCTGCTCGGTTTTCCGGTACTGCGCATGCACGGCGACTATCTGGCCATTGTCACCCTCGGGTTCGGGGAGATCATTCGCCTGATCCTGAACAACTGGCTGACGTTCACCGGCGGGCCTAATGGCGTGTCGGCCCCTCCTCCTACCTTTTTCGGCCTTGAGTTTGGACGACGCGCAAAAGAAGGCGGCGTGCCTTTTCACGAGTTTTTCCACCTCACCTATAACCCGAACATGAAGTTTATCTTTATCTATACGGTGCTGTTTCTGGTGGTAATGCTGGTGCTCTATATCAAGCACCGCCTGACGCGGATGCCGATCGGCCGGGCGTGGGAAGCCCTGCGGGAAGACGAAATTGCCTGTCGCTCCATGGGGCTCAATCATGTGCTGGTCAAGCTTTCGGCCTTTACGCTGGGCGCATCGACTGCGGGCATCGCCGGGGTATTCTTCGCCACCTATCAGGGGTTCGTGAACCCGACATCGTTTACCTTCTTTGAATCCGCGCTGATCCTCGCCATTGTGGTACTGGGCGGCATGGGGTCTACGCTTGGCGTGGTGCTGGCCGCCTTTGTGCTGACGGTCACGCCGGAACTGCTGCGCAGTTTTGCCGAGTACCGGGTCCTGCTGTTTGGCATGCTGATGGTGGTGATGATGATCTGGCGTCCACGCGGTTTGATCCGCATTAACCGCAGCGGATTTGCCGTGCGTAAGGGCGTCGCGCCATGAACGAAACGATATTGCGCGTTGAACATCTGATGATGCACTTCGGCGGGATTAAGGCGCTAAACGACGTCAACCTGGACGTGCAGCGCGGTTCCATTACTGCCCTGATTGGGCCAAACGGGGCGGGAAAAACCACCGTATTTAACTGCCTGACCGGCTTCTACAGAGCCTCCGGCGGCAATATTTTATTTACCAGCCGCAATAAGACGACCAACGTCATTCAGGTACTCGGGCAAAAATTTCAGCCGGGTGACTGGATTAACCCCGCGCAGTTCGGGCAGCGTCTGTTCTACAAAATGTTTGGCGGAACCCACCTGGTCAACCGCGCCGGGCTGGCGCGCACCTTCCAGAACATCCGTCTGTTTCGCGAGATGTCGGTCGTGGAAAATCTGCTGGTCGCACAGCATATGCGCGTTAACCGGAATCTGCTCGCCGGGATCGTTAATTCCCCGGCCTACCGTCGGGCGGAAAGCGACGCCCTCGACAGAGCTTTCTACTGGCTGGAAGTGGTCGATCTGGTGGACTGTGCCAATCGCCTGGCGGGGGAGATGTCGTACGGTCAGCAGCGGCGCCTGGAGATCGCCCGGGCAATGTGTACCGGACCGGAGATGATCTGTCTCGACGAACCTGCCGCCGGGCTAAACCCGGTTGAAACGCATAAGCTGAGCAGCATCATTCGTTTTCTGCGGGATCATCATGACATCACGGTATTACTGATTGAGCATGACATGGGGATGGTGATGGAGATTTCGGACGATATTATCGTGCTCGACCACGGTGACGTGATTGCCAGGGGGAAACCCGCGCAGATCCAGCATGATGAAAAGGTCATTGCCGCCTATCTTGGCACGGATGAAAGCGAGGTCACCCTATGAGCGAACCGCTGCTGGCCTTCCGCGAGGTGGATGTGTTTTACGGCGTGATTCAGGCGCTGAAACAGGTCTCACTTGAAGTGAATACAGGAGAAACCGTGGCGCTGATTGGCGCAAACGGCGCGGGTAAATCGACATTACTGATGTCCATCTTTGGCCAGCCGCGTATCCGCAACGGACAGATCCTTTATCGCGGCGAAGACATCAGCCATAAATCCACCCACTACGTCGCCTCCGGCGGCATTGCGCAGGCACCTGAAGGCAGACGTATCTTTCCGGATATGACCGTCGAAGAGAACCTGCTGATGGGGACCATCCCGATTGGCAACCAGTTTGCGGCCGAAGATATGCAAACGATGTTCGATCTGTTCCCTCGCCTGAAAGAACGGCGTAAACAGCGCGCGATGACCCTGTCCGGCGGAGAACAGCAAATGCTGGCTATCGCCCGGGCGCTGATGAGCCGTCCGACGCTGCTGTTGCTGGATGAGCCCAGCCTGGGCTTAGCCCCGATTGTGGTGAAACAGATTTTCCAGACGCTGCGCGAGCTGGCCCGCAACGGGATGACGATCTTCCTGGTGGAGCAGAATGCGCACCACGCGCTGAAGCTTTCCGATCGCGGGTATGTGATGGTTAACGGGCAGATCCGCCTGAGCGGCAGCGGCGAGGAGCTGCTGGGCAATCAGGAGGTGAGGAAGGCGTATTTGGGTGGGGTGTGACGTCGGCTTAAGCGGGTCCCAAAGGGCAAAAATAAAATTTGCTTATTAGCCCATCCCATGCCTTAATGATCGCGTTGGTTCGATACAATATTTTATATGCGGTATTTTTCCAGTCAGTCCTCTTAACCAGGCGCTATCTCTGATATCCCCTCCTTTTGAGTTCATACGTATACGTTTATACGTTCCCTATCATAACGTTGTTATTCTAAACGTCTTCAAATGGAGTATTTTATGTCATCCAGGATCTTAGGTCTGGTCAAGTGGTATAACGAAGATAAGCGCTTTGGATTTATCTCCCCTCTCGATGGAAGTAAAGATGTATTTGTTCACTTTTCTGCCTTACAGGAAGAAAGTGTCAATACGCTTTTCGAAGGCCAAAAGGTCGAATTCGCTATTATTGCCGGTAATAAAGGCCCAGCGGCAGCCAACGTAATGCTCTGCGATAAGTAATATTATCATTGCGCTACGACGACGATGAGACCTTTAGCAAGCAAACGGCCCTTTGTAGAAAAATATAAATAGAACCCCATTGGAAATTTGCGGCTTGAAAAACAACGACAAAATACAAGGTGATATATGAAAAAAGTGATCGTTTTTTTTAATGGAAAACCTTGCAAAACTATCTCGGTACTTAAAGGGGTTACATCAATACGTGAAGCGTATCCCAACGGAGAAGAAGTCAATCTACAGATCATGTCGGCAGGTTTCCCGTCCTTAACAGGTGACCATGAAGTTATCTATGTTGCATCTGATCGGGAACTGGCCTCACAGGAAATCTTTGATGCAGCCTCTAAATATTTGTAACTATCGGATTTTACGGTTCTAATTTTAGAAAACTGTTACGCTTTACCATCATTATAATAACTATGCATCATTCTTATCGCCTGCTTTATGTAGGCTTTTTTTTATGAAGCCTACCGATACACCAGTGTTGCCTCGACTCCTGCCGTTTTTCATCATTTCACCAGCAGTAACATAATCACATTTACGTAATGGCATAAGTAAAAAGACATTGTCCAGAAAGCACTTCATGATTGAAGAGTAAAAATGGTGCGGTAGGCAGGCGGGGAAAAATGACAATTACTAATAAGTAACATAGATTTCAAACACAAAAAAACCACCTTTCGGTGGTTTCACGACACTGCTTATTGCTTTGATTATTCTTTGTTTCCCATGGTAGCCGGAGTGGGACTTGAACCCACACAGCGCGAACGCCGAGGGATTTTAAATCCCTTGTGTCTACCGATTCCACCATCCGGCCAGGGAAGAAAGTGGAGGCGCGTTCCGGAGTCGAACCGGACTAGACGGATTTGCAATCCGCTACATAACCGCTTTGCTAACGCGCCGTAAAACTTTTCTAACTGACACCCGCTACTGCGCATGTCTTTAATCTGGAGCGGGAAACGAGACTCGAACTCGCGACCCCGACCTTGGCAAGGTCGTGCTCTACCAACTGAGCTATTCCCGCATGTCATCAAGTCAACTTCTAAACACTTGATTTCATTATCGTCCGGCTTGCTGTGCCGCCGTTCGATGCGTTGCATTCTACTGATATGACGTTATGAGTCAACGTTATTTTTTGCTTCCCTGGATCGTTTGCTGAAAATTACGGCGAAACGATCACTGATCAAGCAAATCCCCGCGCGCAGCGTTCAAATATTGCAGCATTGACCACAGCGTCAGCACTGCCGCTACCCACAGCAGACCAATTCCCGCCCACTCAACCCAGGCGTTTGGACGCCAGAGCATCCAGACCAGCGCCGCCATCTGTGCGGTCGTTTTCACTTTCCCGATCCAGGAGACCGCCACGCTGCTGCGTTTACCCAACTCCGCCATCCACTCACGCAGCGCAGAAATGATGATTTCACGGCCGATCATGGTTGCCGCAGGCAGCGTCACCCACCAGGTATGATAGTGTTCAGCCACCAGCACCATCGCGATAGCAACCATGACCTTATCCGCTACCGGATCGAGAAACGCGCCGAAGCGAGTGCTTTGATTCCAGCGACGCGCCAGATAGCCATCAAACCAGTCCGTTACCGCTGCGATAAGGAAGATCAATGCGCAGGCAAAAGGTGCCCACACAACCGGCAGATAAAACGCCAGCACGAAGAACGGAATGAGTACAACACGAAAGAGAGTGAGCAACGTAGGGATATTATATTGCATAGTGACGGTAACTATTTGTTGTCAGTAAAATTTAGCTCTATGTTGCTACAGAGCCCTCAATGTTTCAACGAGTAGTAGATCTTTTCTGCCAGCCCTTGCGAAATACCCGGCACTTTTGCAATTTCCTCCATGCTGGCGTTGAGTAATCCTTGCAATCCGCCCATATACTTCAGCAGCATCTGACGACGTTTCGGCCCGACGCCCTCAATGGTTTCCAGAGTACTGGTATTTTTCACCTTCGCCCGTTTTTTACGGTGCCCGCTGATAGCATGGTCGTGCGATTCATCGCGAATATGCTGGATGACATGCAGCGCCGGGGAGTCTGGCGGCAGACTGAAGCCCTCACCTTCCGGTTCGAAGAACAACGTCTCCAGACCCGCCTTACGATCGGCCCCTTTCGCCACACCTAACAGCAGCGGATGGTTTTTGTCCCACTCAACGTCGAGCGATTCAAATACCGCTTTCGCCTGGCCAAGCTGGCCTTTACCACCGTCAATCAGGATCACATCCGGGATCTTGCTCTCTTCAATCGCTTTACCGTAACGACGACGCAGCACCTGATTCATGGCGGCATAGTCGTCCCCCGGCGTAATGCCGGTGATGTTATAGCGTCGATACTCGGCGCGCAGCGGGCCATTAGCATCAAACACGACGCAGGATGCTACCGTCTGCTCACCCATCGTATGGCTGATATCGAAACACTCCATACGTTTCACTTCCGGCAACTTCAGGAGCGTTGCCAGCGCGGTTAACCGCTGGCTGACCGTCGATTGCTGAGACAATTTTGTGGTCAGCGCTGTCGCCGCGTTGGTCCGCGCGAGCTTCAGATAACGCGCCCTGTCGCCGCGGGGTTTGGTTTGTACGTTGACCCGACGGCCCGCCAGCTCGGAAAGCGAATCGGCCAGCAGGGTTTTATCGTCAAGGTTGAAATCGAGCAGGATCTCCGAGGGGAGCGTGCGCATCTGGCTTCCCTGTAGATAGAACTGGCCGACAAAGGTTTCCACCACTTCCCCCAGCTCGGTGCCACCAGGCACTTTGGGGAAATAGCTGCGGCTGCCGAGTACTTTGCCCTGGCGGATAAACAGCACGTGAACACAGGCCATTCCGGCGTCAAAGGAGACGCCGATAACGTCGAGATCGTCACCGGTATTCGAGACAAACTGTTTCTCGGTGACCCGGCGCACCGCCTGAATTTGGTCACGGATCCGTGCGGCCTCTTCAAACTCAAGTGCGGCGCTGGCTTTTTCCATCCGCGCGATCAGCTGGGTTAACACCTGATCGTCTTTTCCGGCTAAGAACAGGCGTACATACTCTACCTGCTGGGCATACTCATCTTCACTGACCAGCCCGGCAACACAGGGGCCCAGGCAGCGACCAATCTGGTACTGCAGACACGGACGCGAGCGGTTACGGTAGACACTGTTTTCGCACTGACGAATCGGGAAGATTTTTTGCAGCAGTGCCAGCGTCTCCCGCACGGCATAGCCATTCGGGAAAGGACCAAAATATTCCCCCTTCGCGTGTTTTGCACCACGGTGCATCGCCAGACGCGGATGGGTATCGCCACTCAGGAAGATAAAGGGATAGGATTTATCGTCCCGCAACAGCACGTTATAGCGCGGCTGATAGAGCTTTATATAATTGTGCTCAAGCAGCAGAGCTTCGGTTTCGGTATGCGTGACGGTGACATCAATATTATGAATGAGAGACACCAGCGCTTCAGTCTTACGGGAGGCAAGGTTGCTGCGAAAATAGCTGGAAAGGCGTTTTTTAAGGTCTTTCGCCTTCCCCACATAGATAACCGTACCGCCAGCGTCATACATCCGATAGACGCCAGGCTGGCTGGTTACCGTTTTCAGAAATGCTTTTGAATCGAACACATCACTCACTGACTTAACAACGTCTCCGCATTACATAAACCATGTCGGATGGCCAGATGAGTCAGTTCAACATCACCATGAATGTTCAGTTTACTGAACATTCGATAACGATAGCTGTTCACCGTTTTCGGGCTGAGGTTCAGCTGTTCCGAGATCTCATTTACCTTCTGACCTTTCGTGATCATCAGCATAATCTGCAATTCGCGCTCAGACAAACTGGCAAACGGGGACTCGTTTTTCTCGGGTTCGATCTGGCTCAAAGCCATCTGTTGCGCAATGTCAGAGGCGATGTAACGCTGCCCGGCAAACACGGAGCGGATGGCATTGACGACCTCCTGCGGAGCGGCACCTTTGCTCAGGTAACCGGCCGCACCCGCCTGCATCACTTTCGCAGGCAGTGGATTTTCAGTATGCACGGTCAGCATGATGACTTTGGTATCTACGAAGGTACGCGCAATTTTGCGCGTTGCCTCAAGGCCACCGATGCCGGGCATGTTCATATCCATCAGCACCACATCGGCGGAGTTTGTGCGGCACCATTTTACGGCATCTTCCCCACAGCACACCTCTCCGGCAACTTTAATCCCTTTTATATCTTCAAGAATGCGTCGTATCCCTGCGCGCACCAGTTCGTGGTCATCAACAAGAAGGACGTTGATCAAAGGAAATGTCTCCAGAATAGGGATAACGCTACTGAGTGATAATTTGGTTTATATTAACGGTTTTCCTCACAAGATTAAAACGTTAAAAAATCGGCTATTCGATTTTGCTCTCGTTTTTGGAAATTAGCCTGTACAGTCCGTGGAAAGAGAGTCCTTGCCATCAGGGCTTTTGCGCTTTTTTTTAAGCATCCGTATTCAAAAAGTTACAAAAACCTTGCTCCTTTTCCTCGGGGAAAACAGTTTTCAGATTTTTGTAACAATAATTAACGGTAAGCAAACCACTCATAAACAATTAATAGTCATACCAGGGCATCAGTCTACCGCCTGGCGGAGTTTACGCAAATAAACAGCGCAGTAAAAGTACGAAAAACAACCGCTGCATTTTTTGCTACAGCTTGTGGTATACTCCGCCGCCTTGACTTTCGTCGTCGCGCTTTAGCGCCGTTTAATAATGAGGAAAATAAATGAGCACACCTGAATTTGCCACTGCGGAGAATAACCAGGAACTGGCACAGGAAGTAAACTGCCTGAAAGCACTGCTGACGCTGATGCTGCAGGCGATGGGCCAGGCTGATGCTGGTCGTGTGATCATTAAAATGGAAAAGCAAATCGCGCAGATGGAAGACCAGGCGGAATCGGCTGTATTTGCAAACACCGTTAAGCAAATTAAACAAGCGTACCGCCAGTAACAAAAAACGGCTGGATGCACTGCATTCAGCCGTCCGCTCGTCTGTCACGCAGAACGTACTCTCTAATCAGATCAGTCCCGTTGCCGCCGCGTAACAAGCAATCTGGGTTTTGTTGGGTGCGTTGAATTTTTTCTGCATATTCTTCTGATGGAAGTTAACCGTATTCTCTGAAATGGAGAGAATGATCGCTATTTCCGCTGACGTCTTCCCTTCTGCAGTCCATTTCAGAATTTCCCGCTCACGCTTGCTGAATTTCATCTCAGGCGGCATCACCATCCCATCTTCAAAACGCAACAGCGTGGTTAATGCCATTTGCACCAGCATTTGCAACCGTAGTTCTATTTCTTCCTGTCTGTACGGCACATCCTGCACACTCGTACGGGAAACCGAGAGGAAACCGAGCGCGTGATTAGGCAGCATCAGACACTGCGTTATTCCCGTGCGTAAACCGTGATCCTGTGCGTTATGCCATAACTCCTGCGCATCTGCGAATAATGCGTCCGTCCAGGGAAGATGACCCTGAATGAAATTCTCCGGCTTTAAAACCGGATCAATCGCGAAATAGTTCGCGGATTGATATTGCGCCATCCACTGCTTTGGATAAGTGGTTTGCAACGAGACCTTGGGTCGCGTAAATGGCACGGGATGACGCACGCAGAGCGCGTAATAATCGAATTCAAGCGCCTGCGTTTGTCGCTGAAGTTCCTGATATACCTCGTCGGCACAGGTCAATTCCTGAAACCGGAGGAAGCAATCCCGTCGCCAGGTGAAAAAGTCTGAATCCTTCATACTTACTAAAAGAAGCCTCTGAAAAGATAATCATTATTATGGTGAATATAACCTAACACATAAAACTTATTTCTAACCACAAAATATCGGCAATAGCACAATTAACTTTACTATTGATAAGGCTTATCTGCGTCGGGTGGAATAAAAAAGCAGACGCCCGGGGCAACAGGGAGAATAATTTGCTCCAGAAAAGATTTCCGGAGCAAATAAGGACAAAAATGCTACTGCATGAGGAATTTTTCAAGGAACTGACGGGTTCGCGGCTGTTGAGGATCCGCAAATAAACTTTTCGCCGGCCCCTGCTCCACAATCCGCCCCTGGTCCATGAAAATGGCCCTGTCCGCCACGTCACGAGCAAAGCTCATTTCATGGGTCACGATGACCATCGTGCGCTTTTCCTGCGCCAGCTGGCGAATGGTGTTCAGCACTTCGCCCACCAGCTCGGGGTCGAGCGCGGAGGTCGGTTCATCAAACAGGATCACGTCAGGGCGCATCGCCAGCGCACGCGCTATCGCCACGCGCTGCTGCTGGCCTCCTGACAGGCGGCGCGGATAGCTGGTCTCTTTACCCGCCAGCCCAACTTTAGCGAGCAGCTCGCGGGCACGCGCCGTCGCGTCCTCTTTTGGCTCACCTTTTACGATGACCGGCCCTTCAATAATGTTTTCCAGTACCGTGCGGTGCGGAAAAAGATTGAAGTTCTGGAACACAAAGCCAACATGCTGACGCAGACGGCGAATTAATCCTTTCTGCTGGCTGATGGATTTACCGGTATCAATCGTAATCTCCCCGACCCGGATGGTGCCCCCTTCCGGCTGTTCAAGCAGGTTAATACTGCGCAGCAGCGTCGTTTTTCCCGACCCGCTCGGCCCGATAATCGCCACCACTTCGCCCTGCTCCACTTCCAGATCGATCCCGTGGAGCACCGTTTGACCATGGAATTTTTTCACCAGGTTTTTAACGTCGATAGCACTCATTTTGGATCACGCTCCTGGCGGTTAAGCTGGTTTTCAAAATAGTTTTGCAGAGCAGACAACACCGTTGCCATCACCCAGTAAATCAGCGAGGCAGCCAGATACATGGTGAAGACTTCAAGGGTGCGCGAGGTAATAAGCTGCGCCTGACGGAACAGTTCAGGCACCTGAATCGTTGCGGCCAGAGAGGTATCTTTGACCAGGCTGATGAAGCTGTTGCTCAGCGGCGGAAGCGCCACACGCGCAGCCTGCGGCAAAATAGCGCGACGCAATGTTTGCCACGGCGTCATCCCGATGCTGGCCGCCGCTTCCCACTGACCTTTATCAATGGACGAGATTGCCGCGCGCAGGGTTTCAGAGGTATAGGCCGCCGTATTGAGCGACAGACCAATCATCGCCGCCGGGATCGGATCCAGCTCGATACCGAATTGCGGTAGACCGTAGTAGATCATAAAGAGCTGAGCAATGAGTGGCGTACCGCGAAACACGGAGATATAAAAACGCGCCAGCCAGCGTACCGGCAGAATGGGCGACATACGCATTAAGGCCAGCACGAAGCCCAGCACGAGGCCGAAGAACATCCCGCCAATACTCAGCTGGAGCGTAAATACCGCACCTTTCAGCAGATACGGCAGGGAATCAATAACCAGTTGTATACTTTCTTGCATTATTATTTTTCGACCTGATTTTTAGACATGAGGATGATAAGCAAACAGCGCGGGCGCCCCGCCGGTGTGCACAAATAAAATCGGCCCTTCATCCTTAAAGCGTTTCTGCGTAATGCCATCTATAAGCCCGGCCATCGCTTTACCCGTATAGACCGGATCAAGCAGTATACCCTCAAGGCGCGCCAGCAGTTTAACTGCCTCCATCCCCTCTTCATTAGGCGTGCCGTAGCCCGGCGCAAAATAGTCATCCCAGAGCAGAATATCGGCTTTTGCCTTAAGCGCCAGCTGCTCTGCCACCGCCTGCTGTAACGTGACCACTTTGGGCTTCTGATCCGCAACGCTGCGGGACACCGTCACGCCTATCAGTTCCACCTCGGGCATCAGCTGCTCCAGCCCCACCGCCAGCCCGGCGTGCGTGCCCGCACTGCCAGACGCGACAACCACGGAGGAGAGGCTCACCGCCCCCTCACACTGCTGCGCGATCTCCAGCGCACTTTCCACATAACCCAGCGCGCCCAGCGCATTCGAACCGCCGACAGGGATAACATAAGGACGGAAACCCTGCGCTTCGAGGCGCGTAGCCAGTTCGTCTAGCTGGGCAGTCGGGTCGGTCAACGCATCGACCATCTCCACCTGCACATTAAACAGATCCAGCAGCAGACGATTACCGTTGGTGAGATAATTTTCTGCCCGCGTGCCAATCGGGTTTTCCAGCAGTGCCACGCAATGGAGACCAAGCTTCGCCGCGACTGCCGCCGTCTGACGAACGTGGTTGGACTGGATTGCCCCGGCGGTGATGAGCGTGTCCGCCCCTTCACGCAGTGCATCCGCGGCCAGAAACTCCAGCTTACGCAGCTTGTTGCCCCCCATCGCCATCGGCGTCACGTCATCGCGCTTAATGAAAATATCGCGTCCTACGTAATCAGAAAATCGCGGCAGATACTCCAGCGGAGTCGGCGCGCCGATAAACTCCAGGCGGGGAAAGCGCGTTAAATTCTGTAGTGACATGGGTTCTCCGGTAACTCAGACAAAATGTGATATTTTTCATTATGCACGCAGACGCGTAAGAAATAAAAAAGGCGCTTTTAAAAGCGCCTTTTTTTCACGTCAAAGACTTATTTGGTGACGTCTGCGCCGAACCACTTCTCGGAGAGCGCCTTCAGGCTGCCGTCTTTTTGCATATCAGCAATCGCAGCGTCGATCGCTTTCACCAGGTCTTCGTTACCTTTACGGACCGCAACACCGGATTCCTGACGAGAGAACGCATCACCGGCAACCGCCAGGGTGTTGTTGGTTTTCTTCACCAGATCCAGCGCGGCCAGGCGGTCAACCAGAATGGCGTCAATACGGCCTACGCGCAGATCCTGGTATTTCGTCGGGTCATCATCATAGGTTCGGATGTCCACGCCCTGAACGTTCTGGCGCAGCCACTCTTCGTAGTTAGTGCCCAGACCGACACCCACTTTTTTACCTTTCAGGTCGGCCGCGGTTTTGATGGTGCCTTCGTTACCTTTCTTCACCAGCGCCTGAATACCGGACACGGTGTACGGCGTGGAGAAGTCATACTTCTTCTTACGCTCGTCAGAAATGGTCACCTGGTTAATCACCACGTCAATGCGTTTGGAATCCAGCGATGCCAGCATACCGTCCCATTTGGTCGGTTTCAGGGAGGCTTTCACGCCGAGGTGTTTTGCCAGTTCTTCGGCAAATTCCACTTCAAAACCGGTCAGTTTGCCGTCGTCGCCCTGGAAGCTGAACGGAGGATAGGTTCCTTCCAGCCCAACCAGCAGCGTTCCGCGCTCTTTTACTTTGTTCAGCAGATTTTCTGCAGCGAACGTTTTCACGCTCATACCCGCAACCAGCGCCACGGCCATAACGCCCATCAACGCCTGACGACCCAGAAGTGCTAATTTCATAAATACCCCGATAGCGTAGAATTTTTACGTAGTGTAGAGAAATCGCCTGCGACGTCAAAGGCGACTGCGCTACATCTTATTCTTTTTTAATATATATCAGAAGTTGTTCCGGCGTGGCCTTTCTGCTTCATCGCACCCGGCATTTGTACCTTATATTGCGCATACTTGCGCAGCGCAATACGGTAGTTGTTGGTGCTGGTGGCAGGCAGCCACGGCTCCAGATTCTCATCCAGATAACCGGTTTGTAGCAGATCGCGAGAGATGTTGTTAACGGTCAGATGCTGTCCAAGGCGGCGCAGGCGAACCACATATTCGCGCACGGTGCCGTGGCTCATCTCCGTTTGTTCAAACAGGAATTGTTTGAAGCCGATAATGTCGAAGAAGTCGCTTTGCTCTTTGCAATGGAGATCGCCACAGAAACGGCAAAGCGCCACCCACTCTTTCTGCTCTTCGAGCCACGCCGCTTCGTCCATCAACGTGTCGAGGCGAGAGATCGCGATTTTATTCACGATCTCGCCACGGCGAACCAGCGTGATACGATCGAGTAGTTTCTTACAGTGGGCGCAATGCGTCTGGCTGTGTTTAAAGTCTTTCAGGTAGCGGCTTAAAGGCCGTCTTTTTGATTGCTGCACCGTCATGATAACTCCTGGTTGTCAATACGTTGTGCGGCATTTTTCGGGTGAAAAAATCACCTATAACTTACCCAGCTTGGTTCGTAAGCGTTTAATGGCCTGGCTGTGCAGCTGGCTCACCCGCGACTCCCCCACCTCCAGAACAGCGCCAATCTCTTTGAGATTAAGCTCTTCCTGGTAATAAAGGGTCAACACCAGCTGTTCGCGTTCAGGCAGCGCTTCAATCGCTTCCATTACGCGCTGGCGTAAATTCCCTTCCATTAAATGGTGTAACGGGTTTTCCTGCTGGTGTTCATCCGTCACCAGCTCGATGCTATCGCCATGCTCTTCGCGCCACTCGTCATAAGAGAAGAGTTGGCTATTATTGGTATCGAGCAACATCTGACGATACTCTTCAACAGCAATGCCAAGACGTTCCGCCACTTCGGTTTCCGTTGCGTTGCGTCCCAGTTCCTGTTCCAGCTGCCCCATCGCATGCGCCACTTCGCGGGCGTTGCGGCGAACACTTCGCGGCACCCAGTCACGGCTGCGCAGTTCGTCCAGCATCGCACCACGAATACGCTGAACTGCGTAAGTCGTAAATGCCGTTCCTTGCAGAGCGTCGTATCGGTCAACTGCATTCAATAACCCGATACCGCCCGCCTGTAGCAGATCGTCAAGTTCCACGCTCGCCGGCAAGCGCACCTGGAGGCGCAATGCTTCGTGACGCACCAGCGGGACATAACGCTGCCACAGCGAGTGTTTATCCATTACACCTTCAGCGGTATAGAGTGAATTCACGATAAACAGCCCTGCGTTAATTGAGTTATCGGCATGATTATCCGATTCTGCAGGGGTTTCAATTGGGTGAATAGTGGGTGAAATGAGGGGTTATTTGGGGGGTTATGCGAATAGCGCTAAATAAAAAACCCCGCCGAAGCGGGGTTTGAGCATTATCAGGCGATTAGCCCTGCAGCAGAGACAGAACCTGCTGAGGAACCTGGTTAGCTTTGGACAGCACGGAGTTACCGGCCTGCTGGATGATCTGCGCTTTAGACATATTGGACACTTCGGTCGCATAGTCGGCGTCCTGAATACGGGACTGCGCTTCAGACAGGTTGGTGGTGGTGTTGTTCAGGTTGGTCACCGCAGAGCTCAGACGGTTCTGTACCGCACCCAGAGAAGAACGGAATTTATCAACAGACGCGATAGCTTTGTCCAGCAGAGCCAGTGGATCTGCAGTAGACACGCCTTTGAACTCGCCAGCTGCGTTCAGGGTAACAGTCTGCGCGTTGTTCAGCGTACCGCCTGCGCCGCCATCAGCGATAGCACCTGCAGTCAGGGAGTAGTTTTTACCCTGAACTTCAGCATAACCTGCAGCTGCGCCAGCAGCGTCTGCGCCAACTTTAACAGCAACACCGGTCAGTGTACCTGTACCACCGTTTGCATCGGTATAGGTGATGTCAGCGGTGTTCACTTTCACGCTGCCAGTTGCATCGTCAACAGACACAGCGTAGTTGTCAGAACCAGAAGAAACCACGTAGGTCGCAGTAGATGCGCCAGCTGGAGTCTGCACGTTGTGCAGAGTCAGGCTCTTCGCGTCCACACCCAGGGTGGTAGCAACTGCGCTCAGGTCAACATCTTTCAGAGAACCGCTCGCGCCAACCTGAGTGATAGAATCGCTCAGTTTCAGTGCGTTGTTAGAAACAGAGAAGCCGTTCAGACCCAGAGTAGAAGAATCGATCTGCTGCAGGTCGATGGAGATAGTCTGGCCGTCGTTCGCACCAACCTGAATCTTCATGGAACCGTCTTTAGCCAGTACGTTCACGCCGTTGAACTGAGTCTGACCCGATACGCGGTCGATTTCAGACAGACGGGATTTGATTTCGTCCTGGATTGAAGACAGGTCAGAATCAGAGTTAGTACCGGTGGTCGCCTGAACGGTCAGTTCACGAACACGCTGCAGGTTGTTGTTGATTTCAGACAGCGCGCCTTCAGTGGTCTGCGCCAGAGAGATACCGTCGTTAGCGTTACGTGCAGCCTGAGTCAGACCTTTGATGTTAGACGTGAAGCGGTTAGCGATAGCCTGGCCCGCAGCATCATCTTTAGCGCTGTTGATACGCAGACCAGAAGACAGACGCTCGATAGAAGAAGACAGAGCAGACTGGTTCTTGTTGATGTTGTTCTGAGTGATCAGCGAGAGGCTGTTGGTATTAATGACTTGTGCCATGATTTCGATTCCTGTTGTTCATCAAATCTGTTTGGTTAGATTTGGGTTTCCACCCTTCGGCTTCATCGCCGTCAAAGGTGTTATCGTCTGGTCCAAAACAACCTTTAGATTTTTTTTCAGGATCTCGATAATTTTTTTAGCCACGGAAATACTCTTCTCTATTACCGTTATTCCCGCCATTAAAAAAAAGAAATTAACCGTAAACTTTCCCCCATTAAGGCCGATAACCCCACTATTCGTTCTACGTGTCGATAGATTAAGGAATAAATATGGCAAGTATTTCATCATTGGGGATTGGTTCGGGTCTTCAGTTAGCAGACATTCTGGATAGTCTGACCAAGGCCGAAAAAGAGCAGCTGACACCGATTTCCAAACAACAGTCATCTTATACCGCCAAGCTGAGCGCTTACGGCACGTTGAAGAGTTCACTGGAAGCGTTTCAGACCGCCAACACCGCGCTGAATAAAGCCGACTTGTTTACGGCCACCAGCACGGCGAGCAGCACCACGGCATTCAGCGCCACCACCTCCGGCAGCGCAATTGCGGGTAAATACACCGTTAGCGTGTCGCAGCTGGCGCAGGCGCAAACGCTGACCACCAAAAATACCCAGGCGGATACTAAAACCGCTATCGCCACGACAGATAGCAAAATTACCTTTACCGCAGGCAACGGTAAAAAACCGGTGACGGTAGATATCAGCGCGGCCAACTCCTCGCTGAACGGCATTCGTGATGCCATTAACAAAGCGGATGCCGGTGTCACCGCCAGTATTATTAACGTCGGTAATGGTCAGTATCGTCTGTCCATCACCTCTACCGAAACCGGGGCGGACAACGCGGTCAGCATCAGCGTGAGCGGCGACAGCGCTCTGCAATCCTTTATGGGTTATAACGGCACCAGCACCGACGCCAGCAACGGGATGACGGAAAGCGTCACCGCGCAGAACGCGAAGCTGAAGGTGAACAACGTAGATATCGAAAACAGCAGCAACACCATCAGCGATGCGCTGGAAGATATCACCCTGAACCTGAACGATGTCACCACAGGCAACCAGACGCTGACGATCACCAAAGATACGTCGAAAGCGGAAACGGCAATGAAAGCCTGGGTGGATGCCTACAACACCCTTCAGGACAGCTTTGCAACATTAACCAAATATACGGCGGTGGATGCAGGTACAGATGCACAGGATGCCAGCAACGGCGCCCTGCTCGGTGACAGCACGCTGCGTACGATCCAGACCCAGCTGAAAACCATGCTGAGCAACACCGTCGGCGGTACCACTTATAAAACGCTGTCGTCACTGGGCATTACCTCGGACCCAAGCTCAGGAAAACTGGAGCTGGACAGCACGAAGCTGAAAAAAGCGCTAACTGATAACCCAACCGCCGTAAAAGATCTGGTTGTGGGCGACGGTAAAGCCACCGGTATCACCACCACCATGGCCACCAATCTGACTGACTGGCTCTCCAGCAAAGGGATTATCCAGGCGGCAAAAGATGGGGTCAGCAAAACGCTGAACAAGCTGACGGATCAATACAACTCAGTCAGCGATCGTATTGATGCACGTGTGGCACAGTATAAAGCTCAGTTTACCCAGCTGGACGTACTGATGACCTCATTGAACAACACCAGTAGCTACCTGACGCAGCAGTTTGAAAATACGTCCAGCAACAAGTAGTAAACGCTAATCAGACCCGAGGGGGATAACATGTACGGCGCAAAAGGTACACAAGCCTACGCAAAAATAGAGGTTGAAAGCGCGGTGATGAGCGCCAGCCAGCAACAGCTGGTTATCATGCTATTTGATGGAGCCCTCAGCGCGCTGGTTCGCGCGCGTCTGTTCCTGCAAGACGGCAATATCCCGGCAAAGGGACTCGCGATTTCGAAAGCGATCAACATTATCGAGAACGGTCTGAAGGTCGGCCTGGTGGAAAGTAATGGTGATGAGCTCACACAAAACCTGATCGCCCTTTATGCCTATATGGTTCGTCGCCTCCTGCACGCCAATGTGAATAACGACGCCAGCGCCATCGAAGAGGTGGAAACATTGCTGCGCAATATCGCTGACGGGTGGAAGGAGGTTGCCGGTACCCCACAACTGATGCAGGACGCCGTCTAATGAGTAATGCACCGCAGCTCTATACCCTTTATCAGCAACTCCTTGAGCAGAGCCAGTTGATGTTGCGACTGGCCCGGCAGGGGCTATGGGATGATCTGATCATCTGTGAAACCGACTATGTTAATGCGGTGCACTCACTGGCTCGTCTCACTCAGGAAAGTGAACCTTCGATGCAGATTCAGGAGCAGCTTCGCCCGACGCTGCGGGTGATCCTGGACAACGAAGGCCAGGTAAAAACATTGCTGCAAGCCAGAATGGATGAGCTGGCGAAGCTGGTTGGGCAATCCTCCATCCAGAAAACCGTTCTCTCCACCTACGGTAATCAAGGCGGCCATGTCCTGGTTCCGCAAAGTAATAGCGATATCAGTTAGCCATTTTACTGGCGTACGAGCATTAACCGTTTCGTACGCCAGCATTTCTGCCAAACCTGCGCCATACTTGAGTCTCGCGACCTCATGGAGATGGTGCATGCGCAACCCAACACTTTTACAATGTTTTCACTGGTATTACCCTGCTGGCGGTGAATTGTGGCGCGAAGTCACGGCGTTAGCCCCTAATCTTAATGAAATCGGCATCAATATGATCTGGCTTCCCCCCGCGTATAAAGGTGCGTCCGGCGGGTATTCGGTTGGCTATGACTCATACGATCTGTTCGATCTCGGCGAATTTGACCAGAAAGGCAGTATTGCCACGAAATACGGTGACAAAGCGCAGCTGCTGGAGGCCATAGAGGCGCTGAAAAGCAATGATATCGCCGTGCTGCTGGACGTCGTGGTGAACCACAAGATGGGGGCAGACGAGAAAGAACCTGTCCGCGTTCAGCGCGTGAACGAGCAGGACCGCACGCAAATTGATGATGAAATCATTGAGTGTGAAGCCTGGACCCGCTATACCTTCCCTGCCCGGGCCGGGCAATATTCCCAATTCGTCTGGGATTACAAATGCTTCAGCGGCGTGGACCATATTGAAAACCCGGATGAAGACGGCATTTTTAAAATCGTCAACGACTACACCGGCGAAGGCTGGAACGATCAGGTTGATGATGAGATGGGTAACTTCGATTATCTGATGGGCGAGAATATTGATTTTCGCAATCACGCGGTCACCGAAGAGATCAAATACTGGGCCCGCTGGGTCATGGAACAGACGGGCTGCAACGGTTTTCGTCTGGATGCCGTCAAGCATATTCCCGCCTGGTTTTATAAAGAGTGGATTGAGCACGTCCAGGACGTCGCTGACCAGCCGCTGTTTATTGTGGCGGAATACTGGTCCCATGAGGTGGATAAGCTGCAGGCCTATATTGACCAGGTCGACGGTAAAACCATGCTCTTTGATGCTCCCCTGCAGATGAAATTCCACGAAGCGTCTCGTCAGGGACGGGATTATGACATGAGCCAGATCTTCACCGGTACGCTGGTGGAGGCGGATCCGTTCCATGCGGTCACTCTCGTCGCTAACCACGACACCCAACCTTTGCAGGCGCTGGAAGCACCGGTAGAAGCCTGGTTTAAACCGCTGGCATATGCGTTGATCCTGCTGCGGGAAAACGGCGTGCCGAGCGTGTTTTATCCGGATCTCTTCGGGGCGAGCTATGACGATACGGGTGGAGATGGCGAGACCTACCACATCGACATGCCGGTCATTGAGCAGCTTCACGAACTGATCCTCGCCCGGCAGCGTTTTGCCCACGGCGTGCAGACCCTGTTTTTTGACCATCCTAACTGCATCGCCTTCAGCCGCAGCGGTACGGAAGACGATCCCGGCTGTGTGGTAGTGATGTCGAACGGCGACGACGGCGAGAAAGTGATTTGCCTTGGGGAAAATTACGGCGACAAAACGTGGCGTGATTTCCTCGGCAATCGCGAAGAAACGGTCACCACCGCGGCAGATGGCGAAGGCACCTTTACCTGTAATGGAGGGAGTGTCAGCGTTTGGGTAATAGAAGATGCGCTGTAGAAACAATGCCGGGTGGCGCTGACGCTTACCCGGCCTACGGGACGGTACTTTTGTAGGCCGGGCCAGGCGAAGCTGCCACCCGGCAACAAACGGCTACGGTAGTTTACTCTCCAGCGGGTTTTTGCTCAGATAATCAGCACATTCCACCGTTGGGCGGTCAACCTTCTGCAGCTCCATCCCGTCATACTCAAGCGTCGCGCCATCGCGCTCCAGCGGATAGATATCCAGCTTGCGGGTAACGTTGTAGTAGCTGTCTGAACGCAGCATGATTTTACCCGGCACGGCAATCACACGCTGCCACTGGCGGCAGTCCAGCGTATCGCCCTCTTCGGTCACCACCAGCGTGGCAATCGCTTCAGGACTGACCAGGCTACTCTGCGGTCCTTTTGACTGCCAGTATCCCGCCAGATGCGCCGGGACAGGATGCTTAATCACATCCTGATAGTTATCGACCTGTACGCACCCGGTCAGTGCCAGCAGCGCGCCAGCAATTGCTATTTTTTTCATCATCTTTCCTGCTTTCGAAGAAAAAAATATTGTGGCATTAAAGCGCTGCGGCTGCCAGCGAAGATAAAAGGCTTAAACCTGCATGCCCATCACTTCCTGATACGCCGACACCAGTTTATTTCGCACCTGAATCCCCATCTGGAGGGAAACCGTGGCTTTCTGCAAATCGGCCATCACATCATTCAGCGCTACGCCCGGCTCACCGAGGGTGAATTTCTCCGCCTGGGTACGCGCCGCGGTCTGGGTATCGCTAATACGGTCAAGAGCGGCATGCAGTTGCCCCGCAAAGCTGATGGTCGGCTGTTGTTCTGCCACATTCTGATTACGGGCCGTCATCGCCGTTGCCTGCAACTGACTGATTACCCCTTCAATGCCCTGTATAGCCATGACTCTCCCCTGGATGGTTTTTTACGCGGTCAAGACTAACAGCTTGTCAATAAGATAATGGCGGTAAATAGCGTGAAAAAACCAGGTTATTTGACGCATAGAAAATCCGGAATCATCAAATAATGGCAGGGCCATCAATATGGAACTTTTGTCGTGTTTGCCGACCCGGGAGTCAGTTTTGTTTCTCTACACGAATAACGTAAACCACCAGGATTTAAGAGGTGCGCAATGAGTGCAACAGCATCGACAGCGCCGCAAAATAAATCACTCGAGTGGATGAACCGCCTTCGCGCGAATCCTAAAATCCCGTTGATCGTGGCAGGCGCTGCCGCTATTGCCATCCTTGTAGCGATGGTTTTATGGGCAAAAAGCCCTGATTACCGCACGCTCTATAGCAACCTTTCCGATCAGGATGGCGGTGCCATCGTCACCCAGCTTACTCAGATGAACATCCCTTATCGCTTTGCCGATAACGGCGGTGCCCTTGAGGTGCCTGCTGATAAGGTCCACGAGCTGCGTCTGCGTCTGGCTCAGCAGGGCCTGCCGAAGGGCGGTGCGGTCGGTTTTGAACTGCTGGATCAGGAAAAGTTCGGTATCAGCCAGTTCAGCGAGCAAGTGAACTACCAGCGTGCGCTGGAAGGTGAGCTGGCCCGCACCATTGAAACGTTAGGCCCGGTGAAGAGTGCCCGTGTGCATCTGGCGATGCCTAAGCCTTCTTTATTTGTTCGTGAACAGAAATCCCCTTCAGCTTCCGTGACCGTGAACCTCGAACCTGGCCGCGCGCTGGACGAAGGGCAAATCAGCGCGGTGACGCATCTCGTCTCCAGCGCCGTCGCCGGTCTGCCACCGGGTAACGTGACGGTGGTCGATCAAAGCGGACACCTGCTGACCCAATCCAATACCGCCGGGCGTGACCTGAACGACGCGCAGCTGAAATATGCCGCAGACGTAGAAAACCGTCTCCAGCGTCGCATTGAAGCGATCCTCGGCCCGGTTGTCGGTAACAGCAACGTGCATGCGCAGGTGACCGCGCAGATTGACTTCTCTAATAAAGAACAAACCGAAGAGCAATACAGCCCGAACGGCGATCCGGCTCAGGCGGTGATGCGCTCGCGTCAGATCAACTCCAGCGAACAGGTAGGCGGCGCCTACCCTGGCGGCGTGCCGGGTGCGCTCTCTAACCAGCCTGCTCCGGCAAACACGGCACCGATTTCCACGCCGCCGGCCAATCAGCAGAACGGTCAGCAAAATAATCAGCAGACCACCTCAACGACCAGTAACGCCGGTCCACGCACCACTAGCCGTAACGAAACCACGAACTACGAAGTGGATCGGACGATCCGCCACACTAAACTCAACGTGGGCGATATTCAGCGTCTCTCTGTTGCGGTGGTGGTGAACTACAAAACGCTGGCGGATGGCAAACCGTTGCCGTTAACCGCTGAGCAGATGAAGCAGATTGAAAACCTGACCCGCGAAGCGATGGGCTACTCCGAGAAGCGTGGCGACACCCTTAACGTGGTGAACTCGCCGTTCAACGCGGTTGAAGAGACCGGCGGTGAACTGCCGTTCTGGCAACAACAGGCGTTTATCGACCAGCTGATATCCGCAGGACGCTGGCTGCTGGTGCTGATTGTCGCGTGGCTGCTGTGGCGTAAGGGCGTTCGTCCACAGCTCCAGCGTCGTGCTGAAGCAGAAAAAGCCGCTCGCGAACAGATGTCTACGCGTCAGGAAACGGAAGAAGCGGTTGAAGTTCGCCTCAGCAAAGATGAGCAGATGCAGCAGCGTCGGGCTAACCAGCGCATGGGCGCCGAAGTGATGAGCCAGCGCATTCGCGAAATGTCAGATAACGATCCGCGCGTCGTGGCGCTGGTCATCCGCCAGTGGATGGGTAACGAACATGAGTAATACGCTTACAGGCACCGATAAAAGCGTCATCCTGCTGATGACCATTGGCGAAGACCGCGCGGCAGAGGTGTTTAAGCACCTCTCCCAGCGGGAAGTGCAAATCCTCAGTGCGGCCATGGCCAACGTGCGTCAGATCTCCAATAAACAGCTGACCGAAGTGCTGTCGGAATTTGAGCAGGAAGCCGAACAGTTTGCCGCGCTCAACGTCAACGCCAACGACTACCTGCGCTCCGTCCTGGTCAAGGCGCTGGGCGAAGAGCGTGCCGCCAGCCTGCTGGAAGACATTCTGGAAACGCGCGATACCGCCAGCGGGATCGAAACGCTTAACTTTATGGAGCCGCAGAGTGCCGCCGACCTTATTCGCGACGAGCACCCGCAGATTATCGCCACCATCCTTGTCCACCTCAAACGGGGTCAGGCAGCCGATATTCTGGCCCTGTTCGAAGAGCGTCTGCGTCACGATGTGATGCTGCGTATCGCAACCTTCGGTGGCGTCCAGCCGGCCGCGCTGGCGGAGCTGACCGAAGTACTGAACAACCTGCTCGACGGTCAGAACCTCAAGCGCAGCAAAATGGGCGGCGTGAGAACGGCGGCGGAAATCATCAACCTGATGAAAACGCAGCAGGAAGAAGCGGTTATTACCGCGGTTCGCGAATTCGACGGCGAGCTGGCACAGAAAATTATCGACGAGATGTTCCTGTTCGAAAACCTGGTCGAAGTGGACGATCGCAGCATCCAGCGCCTGCTCCAGGAAGTGGACTCCGAATCGCTGCTTATCGCCCTCAAAGGTGCCGAACAGCCGCTGCGCGAGAAGTTCCTGCGCAACATGTCTCAGCGTGCGGCGGATATCCTGCGCGACGACCTTGCCAACCGCGGTCCGGTTCGTCTGTCTCAGGTGGAGAACGAACAGAAAGCCATCCTGCTTATCGTTCGTCGTCTGGCGGAAACCGGCGAGATGGTGATTGGCAGCGGAGACGACACCTATGTCTAATGAGCTGTCGTGGAAGCGCTGGACGCCAGACGATCTGGCCCCTCCCCTTTCTGAATTCACGCCCGCGAAGGTCTCACCCGCTGAGCCTGACGTCGACGTCGGGCAGCCCGAGCTGAGCGAGGAGGAGAAGCAAGCGCAGATGCTGGCGCAGCTGCAAATGCAGGCGCATGAGCAGGGCTACACTGCCGGTCTGAATGAAGGCCGCCAGAAAGGTCACGATCTGGGCTATCAGGAAGGTCTGGCGAAAGGATTAGAGCACGGTATCGACCAGGCGCGTCAGCAGCAGGCGCCGATCCACGCCCGCATGCAGCAGCTGGTCAGCGAGTTCCAGCACACGCTGGACGCGCTGGACAGCGTGATTGCGTCCCGTCTGATGCAGATGGCGCTGGAAGCTGCGCGTCAGGTCATTGGCCAGACGCCTGTGGTGGATAACACGGCGCTGATCAAACAGATTCAGGGGCTTTTGCAGCAGGAGCCGCTGTTCAGCGGCAAACCGCAGCTGCGCGTTCACCCGGACGATCTGCAGCGCGTTGAAGAGAGCCTGGGGGCAACCCTCAGCCTGCACGGCTGGCGTCTGCGCGGCGATCCGTCGTTACACCACGGCGGCTGCAAAGTCTCTGCCGACGAAGGTGACCTGGATGCCAGCGTCGCCACTCGCTGGCAGGAACTGTGCCGCCTCGCGGCACCGGGAGTCGTCTGATGACCGCACGCCTCACCCGCTGGCTCAACACGCTCGACAACTTTGAGACGAAGATGGCGCAACTGCCATCCGTTCGTCGTTATGGACGACTGACGCGCGCGACCGGTCTGGTACTGGAAGCCACCGGCCTGCAGCTTCCGCTGGGCGCAACCTGTGTGATTGAGCGTCAGGATGGTCAGGAAACGCGTGAAGTCGAAAGCGAAGTGGTTGGGTTTAACGGTCAGCGACTGTTCCTGATGCCGCTTGAAGAGGTGGAAGGTATTCTCCCCGGCGCCCGCGTCTACGCGAAAAACATCAGCGGCGACGGCCTGCAAAGCGGGAAACAGCTGCCGCTTGGTCCGGCCCTGCTCGGCCGCGTGCTCGACGGCAGCGGGAAACCGCTGGATGGCCTGCCCGCGCCGGACACCACCGAAACCGGGGCGTTGATCACCCAGCCGTTTAACCCCCTGCAGCGTACCCCTATCGAGCATGTGCTGGATACCGGCGTACGGCCGATTAACGCCCTGCTCACGGTAGGACGCGGACAACGTATGGGTCTGTTCGCCGGCTCCGGCGTGGGTAAATCGGTCCTGCTCGGCATGATGGCGCGTTATACCCAGGCCGACGTGATCGTCGTTGGGCTGATTGGTGAGCGTGGCCGTGAAGTCAAAGATTTCATCGAAAACATTCTGGGTGCGGAAGGCCGGGCCCGTTCGGTGGTAATCGCCGCCCCGGCGGATGTGTCACCCCTGCTGCGTATGCAGGGTGCCGCCTACGCCACCCGTATTGCCGAAGATTTCCGCGACCGCGGCAAGCACGTGCTGCTGATCATGGACTCCCTCACCCGCTACGCGATGGCACAGCGTGAAATTGCGCTGGCTATCGGTGAGCCACCGGCCACCAAAGGCTACCCGCCTTCGGTCTTTGCCAAACTTCCTGCGCTGGTTGAACGCGCAGGGAACGGCATCAGCGGCGGCGGATCCATCACTGCATTTTATACGGTACTGACCGAAGGCGATGACCAGCAGGACCCGATTGCCGACTCCGCGCGCGCCATTCTCGACGGTCATATTGTGTTATCGCGTCGTCTGGCTGAAGCCGGACACTACCCGGCGATTGATATTGAAGCATCCATCAGCCGCGCAATGACGGCGCTGATCACCGAGAAGCATTACGCCCGCGTGCGTAACTTTAAACAACTCCTCTCCAGCTTCCAGCGCAACCGCGATCTGGTCAGCGTGGGGGCGTATGCCAAAGGCAGCGATCCTATGCTCGACAAAGCGATTAGCCTGTGGCCGCAGCTGGAGGCGTTTTTACAACAGGGCATTTTTGAACGTGCCGACTGGGAAGATTCAATCCAGGCTCTGGAGCTGATTTTCCCGCAGGTGTAACACAGGTGGAGGGCGAAGGTCATGGCGCAAAACAGCGCGTTATCAACGCTGAAAGATCTGGCTGAAAAAGAAGTTGATGATGCCGCATTGCAGCTTGGCGCAATGCGACGCGGGTGCCAGCAGGCTGAAGAACAGTTGAAGATGTTAATCGACTATCAGCATGAGTATCGCACCAACCTCAATACCGATATGACCCAGGGCATTGGAAGCCAGCGGTGGATTAACTATCAGCAGTTTATCCAGACGCTGGAGAAGGCGATAGAGCAGCACCGCCAGCAGCTTAACCAGTGGACCCAAAAAGTCGATACCGCGCTGAATTTCTGGCGTGAGAAAAAACAGCGGCTGCAGGCCTGGCAAACCTTACAGGACCGGCAGATCGCAGCCGCGACCCTGGCGGAAAACCGTCTGGATCAGAAAAAAATGGATGAGTTTGCCCAGCGCGCATCAATGAGGAAACCGGAATGATCACACTGCAACAACTGCTGATGAGCGACAGCGACCTGTCGGGCGGGATGCAAACAGGGAAAGGCACCGACGGTGCGCAAGACTTTCTCTCCCTGCTGACGGGTGCCCTGACGGACGCGACGGGCAAGGGCAAAGATGCGCCGCTGACCCTGGCTGACCTGAAAGCCGCTGGCAGTAAGCTGTCAAAAGTCGCTCAGGACGCCAAAGGCGATACCGCGCTGCAGGCCAAAATTGCCGACCTGCTCGCGCGTCAGCCAGCCCTGAGTGGCGATGAAACGGCGCAGCTTACCACGCCTGAAACCCTGATTTCCGGGCTGGTGCCGCTGTCAAAGGGCGATGCCCTGAAAACGCTCAATGCGGCCAACAGCAAGGATGACAGCAAAAGCGAACTGAGCGAAGAAGAGCTGGCCGGATTAAGCGCGCTGATGGCAATGCTGCCGCACCAGCAGACCAGCACGCCTCACGCGGCGGGCAGTAACGGCGTTTCCGCAACCTCAACGTTGAGTTCAGCGACGCTTTCGCCAAACGCAGCGGGCCACTCCCCCCTGAACGCGGCAGCGGGAGACCACGATAAAGCGCAGCTTTCCGCACCTTATCAGAGTCAGGCGAAAAACAACGGCCCGGATCTCTCCGCCAATGCGCCAGTCACTCCGGTCGTGGCCGCTGCGGCAGAGAAGCAGGAATTCGCCAGTTCTTCTTCATCATCCTCACCCACGGCTACCCTGGCGCCGATCATGTCCAGTCATGCCACCAGCCAGCCTGCCGCCACCGTTGCCACCGCGCCAGTGTTAAGCCAGCCGCTGGGTACTCACGAATGGCAGCAGTCCCTGAGCCAGCACATCACGCTGTTCACTAAGCAGGGGCAACAGACTGCGGAGCTGCGCCTGCACCCGGAAGATCTGGGCCAGGTGCAAATCTCGCTTAAACTGGATGATAACCAGGCGCAGCTGCAGATGGTCTCGGCACACAGCCACGTGCGCGCGGCGCTGGAAGCGGCACTGCCTGTCCTGCGGACGTCACTGGCAGAGAACGGTATTCAGCTCTCTCAGAGCAGCGTCAGCAGCGAAAGCTTTGCCGGGCAACAGCAATCCTCATCGCAGCAGCATCAGGCTTCACGTTCCGGTCACAACGGCGGATTTAATGAAGAGAGCGAGGAGCTACTGCCCACCCCTGCCGCCCTGCAATCCGCGGCGCGCGGTAACAGCGCCGTAGACATCTTCGCCTAAACGCCAGAGGTAGCGTGATTATCCCCGTCTTTTCCACGCTTTGACGACGGCAGGACACGGGATAATCACCTTATTAAGCTGTACCGAAACAGGAAGCTCGTATCAGATGACAGACTCCGCTATCACCAAAAAAAGTAAGCGTTCCATCTGGATCCCGCTGCTGGTGTTGATCACGCTCGCCGCCTGCGCTACCGCGGGCTATAGTTACTGGCGTATGCAGCAGGAACCTTCAACCGCTGCCGCCAAAGCCGAACCCGCACCGCCGCCGGCGCCGGTCTTTTTCCCTCTGGACACCTTCACCGTTAACCTCGGTGATGCGGATCGTGTGCTGTATGTCGGTATTACGCTGCGCCTGAAGGATGAAGCCACCCGCGCGCGCCTGAATGATTATCTTCCGGAAGTGCGTAGCCGTCTTCTTCTGCTGTTCTCTCGTCAGGACGCCTCCGCGCTGGCCACCGACGTGGGTAAGCAAAAGCTGGTCGACGCCATCAAAGAGACGCTGGCCACCCCGCTGGTAAACGGCCAACCTAAGCAGGAAGTCACTGACGTTCTGTATACAGCCTTCATTCTGCGGTAACGACATGGGCGACAGTATTCTTTCTCAGGCAGAAATCGATGCGCTGCTCAACGGCGACAGCGATAAAAACGATGATCCGCAACCGGGCCTAACGGGTGACGACAATATTCGTCCCTATGATCCGAATACCCAGCGCCGCGTAGTTCGTGAACGTCTGCAGGCGCTGGAGATCATTAACGAACGTTTTGCACGTCAGTTCCGTATGGGGCTGTTCAACCTGTTGCGTCGTAGCCCGGATATCACGGTCGGTGCGATCCGCATTCAGCCGTATCACGAGTTTGCCCGCAACCTGCCGGTGCCAACCAACCTTAACCTGATTCATCTGAAGCCGCTGCGCGGCACCGGTCTGGTCGTGTTTTCGCCAAGCCTGGTGTTCATTGCGGTGGATAACCTGTTCGGCGGCGACGGGCGTTTCCCGACCAAAGTAGAAGGTCGTGAATTCACCCACACCGAACAGCGCGTCATCAACCGCATGCTGAAGCTGGCACTGGAGTCCTACAGCGACGCGTGGAAAGCGATTAACCCGCTGGAAGTGGAATACGTTCGTTCCGAGATGCAGGTGAAATTTACCAATATCACCACCTCCCCGAACGATATCGTCGTCAACACGCCGTTCCACGTTGAGATCGGTAACCTGACCGGCGAGTTCAATATCTGTCTGCCGTTCAGCATGATTGAACCGCTGCGCGAGCTGCTGGTTAACCCGCCGCTGGAAAACTCGCGCAACGAAGATCAGAACTGGCGTGAAAACCTGGTTCGCCAGGTCCAGCACTCGCAGCTTGAACTGGTGGCTAACTTTGCCGACATCTCAATGCGGTTATCCCAGATCCTGAAATTACAACCCGGCGACGTTTTGCCGATAGACAAACCCGACCGCATTATTGCCCATGTGGATGGTGTCCCCGTGCTGACAAGCCAGTACGGCACGATTAACGGTCAGTATGCGTTACGCGTTGAGCACTTGATCAACCCGATTTTGAATTCGCTGAATGAGGAACAGCCCAAATGAGTGACATGAACAATCCGTCCGATGAAAACAGCGGAGCACTGGACGATCTGTGGGCTGACGCGTTAAACGAACAAAAAGCGACCCCAACGAAAAGCGCAGCGGATGCGGTATTCCAGCAACTCGGCGGCGGTGACGTCAGCGGCACGCTGCAGGATATCGACCTGATTATGGACATCCCGGTCAAGCTGACCGTTGAACTGGGACGCACCCGGATGACCATTAAAGAGCTGCTGCGCCTGACGCAGGGTTCCGTCGTGGCCCTTGACGGTCTGGCGGGTGAGCCGCTGGATATTCTGATCAACGGTTATCTGATTGCCCAGGGTGAAGTAGTGGTGGTTGCCGATAAATACGGCGTGCGTATCACGGACATCATCACCCCGTCTGAACGTATGCGTCGTCTGAGCCGATAAGTATGAAAACCCAGGCAACACTATCGCAACCGTCTGCCGTTCCCGGTTCCCCGCTGCTCCAGGTGAGCGGGGCGTTGTTCGGTATTATTGCCTTTATTCTTATCGCCGCCTGGCTGGCGAAGCGTTTTGGTCTGGCGGGTAAAACCGCCGGCACCCGCGGCCTGAAGGTGAGCGCCAGCACCACGCTGGGGCCGCGTGAACGCGTGGTTATCGTCGAGGTGGACGATGCGCGTCTGGTTTTGGGTGTCACCGCCTCGAACATCAACGTATTACATAAACTGCCGCCCGCCCCTGTCACGGTGGAGGAGCGCGCACAAGCCCCTGCGGATTTTCAGTCCGTCATGAAGAGTTTGCTTAAGCGTTCCGGGAGATCCTGATGCGCCGTTTGTTATCCCTTACGCTTGCGGGCATTGGCCTGTTTGCTCCCGCGGTTTATGCGCAACTGCCCGGTCTGGTCTCAACGCCCATTGCCGGTGGCGGTCAGAGCTGGTCGCTCCCGGTGCAAACGCTGGTATTCATCACCTCGCTGACCTTTATCCCGGCCATCCTGCTGATGATGACCAGCTTCACCCGCATCATTATCGTCTTTGGTCTGCTGCGAAACGCGCTCGGTACCCCTTCCGCGCCGCCAAACCAGGTGCTGCTGGGGCTGGCGCTGTTTTTGACCTTTTTCATTATGTCGCCGGTCATCGATAAGATTTATACCGACGCGTACCAGCCGTTCAGCGAAGATAAAATCTCCATGCAGGAGGCGCTGGATAAAGGCGCACAGCCGCTGCGGGAATTTATGCTGCGCCAGACGCGCGAAGCGGATCTGGCACTCTTTGTCCGCTTGTCCAATACCGGCGAATTGCAGGGGCCGGAAGCGGTACCCATGCGCGTTCTGCTGCCTGCCTACGTCACCAGCGAGCTGAAAACGGCGTTTCAGATTGGCTTTACCATCTTTATTCCGTTCCTGATTATCGACCTGGTGATCGCCAGCGTCCTGATGGCGCTCGGGATGATGATGGTGCCGCCCGCAACCATTGCCCTGCCCTTTAAGATCATGCTCTTTGTACTGGTCGATGGCTGGCAGCTGCTGGTCAGTTCGCTGGCGCAGAGTTTTTACAGTTAAGGAACGGCAATGACACCCGAATCGGTCATGATGATGGGCACGGAAGCGATGAAAATCGCCATTGCCGTTGCCGCTCCCCTGCTGCTTGTCGCGCTGGTTACCGGTCTGATTATCAGTATTCTGCAGGCCGCCACGCAGATTAACGAAATGACGCTGTCCTTCATTCCGAAAATCATCGCCGTATTTGTGGCGATTATCGTGGCCGGACCGTGGATGCTGAACCTGTTGCTGGACTATATGCGCAACCTGTTTACCAATCTTCCGTACATCATCGGCTGACCTGACGATGCTGCACTTCACCAGCGACCAGTGGGTTCAGTGGCTCGGCGTCTATTTCTGGCCGATGCTGCGCATTCTGGCGCTGATTACCACCGCCCCGATTTTCAGCGAGAAATCGATCCCCAAGCGTGTCAAAGTGGGGCTGGGCATTATCATCACCATCATCGTCGCCCCTTCCCTTCCCCCGGTGGATATTCCGATCTTCTCGGCGAATGCGGTGTGGGTGGCATTACAGCAGGTGATGATTGGCGTTGCCGTAGGCTTTACCATGCAGCTCGCCTTTGCCGCCGTTCGCACGGCCGGGGAGCTGATTGGCCTGCAGATGGGCTTATCGTTCGCCACGTTTGTTGACCCCGGCAGCCACCTCAACATGCCGGTGCTGGCACGCATTATCGATCTGCTCGCCATGCTGCTGTTCCTGTCGTTTAACGGTCATCTGTGGCTTATCTCCATGCTGGTGGATACTTTTCATACGCTGCCGATTGGTGAAAACCCGGTCAACAGCAATGCCTTTCTCGCGCTCACCCGCGCGGCGGGGCTGATCTTCCTCAATGGCCTGATGCTGGCGTTGCCGATTATCACCCTGCTCCTGACCGTCAACCTGGCATTAGGTCTGTTGAACCGCATGGCACCGCAGCTCTCCATCTTTGTGATCGGTTTTCCGCTGACGTTGACGGTCGGAATTTTATTAATGTCATTACTGATGCCCCTTATCGCCCCCTTCTGTGAACACTTATTCGGCGAGATATTCAATCTGTTAGCAGATATTGTCAGCGAGCTGCCACGTAAATAATAGTCCTCACGATTGATATTGTCTTTCTGAGGATATTCCTAAAATAAAACATGAAAAACATCTTCCAGGATATATCTGACGGGGTTTAATTGTTTCTAACCACCTCACAATACTTAATATTTACTTTACTTTAAGAAGATTCCTGGCAAATTATACGTAACTTTACGGGATAGTGAGTCCGCCTGAAAGTCTTTGTCATGCTCACAGGTTTATTATTTTTTTCCATCCCGTATGGCTGTTTTGAGCTCTCAGGCAGATGGTGAATTATCGTTACGCATTGAGTGAGGGTATGCCATGTCAACGATCATTATGGATTTATGCAGCTACACCCGGCTAGGGTTAACCGGGTACCTGGCAAGCAGAGGGGTAAGAAAGAGAGACATCAACGATGCACACACCGTTGACGAACTCGCAGCCGCTTGTGACGAACTAAAACCAGGCGTGGTGTTTATTAATGAGGACTGTTTCATTCACGATCCAGCCAACAGTCAGCACATTAAGCAAATCATTAATCAGCATCCAAAAACTCTGTTTATTGTTTTTATGGCGATCGCGAATATCCATTTCGATGAGTATTTGTTGGTCCGTAAAAATTTATTGATCAGTTCTAAGTCGATTAAGCCCGAGTCGCTGGATGACATTCTGGGTGATTATTTGAATAAAGAAGTTAAAAATGTAGGAGCGGTTAACTTACCCACCCTATCATTAAGCAGGACTGAATCAAGTATGCTGCGAATGTGGATGGCAGGACAAGGAACTATTCAGATCTCTGACCAGATGAATATTAAAGCAAAAACCGTTTCATCACATAAAGGAAATATTAAAAGGAAAATTAAAACGCATAATAAGCAAGTGATCTATCACGTGGTACGTTTGACCGATAATGTGACGAACGGGATTTTCGTCAACATGCGTTAGTGGCTTAAACCCCTTTGCACCCTACCTTTGATCTCTGGCCAGGCCAGAGATTTTTGCTTATGTGGGCGTTGTCGGGCAACCGCAATGCCACCCGACGCTGTGTTACTCCGCTTTTTCGACAAAAATGCCGTCCGGATGCCCCAGTTCATTAAAAAACCAGATGCCGAGCGGGTAGTCTTCCAGTGATACCAGGTACATTGTCCCCTCACTGAACTCTTCAATTGCCAATACCACCCCCGGGCGGCGCGGCCCACCGTCCGTTTTAACGGTAACCCGATCGTTGACCTTCATACATTCCTCCTCTGGTTTTGAGCCAGTGTAGAACAAAACGCATGCGCTGACATCGCTGACGGATGCGAATGCCGTTTTTGTGTGCGGTCTATACTTAACCGTGGACACGTTTATATGAGGTACCCCGTAATGAAGACCAACAAAGCGTATAGCGACACCATCAAGCGCGAAGTCGAAGTGGATGTCGATGCCCTGCTGGCCGCCATCAATGAGATCAGTGAATCCGAAGTACGTCGTGCAGAGGATGATTCCGAGAGGGTGATGGTGAACGGGAGGGATTACCATACCTACCGCGAACTGGCGGAGGCCTTCGAGCTTGATATACACGACTTTAGCGTGTCTGAAGCCAATCGATAGCGCGAAAAAAATCCCGGTCATGGGGATGGCCGGGATCAAAACTTGCTTATGCAAGAAGCACTTGAAAATTCGTTACACCAGGAAATCTGATGTACAAACCACACTATCCCCAACGATTTTGTCTGACAAGCATATATTCTTACGGCGAATATAATATTTTTAACATAATCATTTTTGTGATGAGCAATAACGCACGGTGAATGCGGCTTTGGCTGAATCGCGTCTTATAAAGACGGTTTTCCCTTCAGTATTTTTTTAAGAATATTCTTAGGTAGAGGCGCGTGCGCTTTCAGGAGTCATCATGCTTTCACTTCAGGGTCCCCTGCTGGTTTTTTCCGATCTGGATGGATCGCTTCTGGACATTCATACCTACGAGTGGCAACCCGCGATGCCATGGCTGGACAAACTGCAGGATTATCAGGTGCCGGTGATTCTGTGCAGCAGCAAGAGTGCCGCAGAGATGCTGGATATCCAACAGGATCTGGGCCTGGAGGGGTTACCTTTTATTGCTGAGAACGGCGCGGTCATTCAGCCTGATGTGCGCTGGGAGATGGGGCAGCGCCAGATCACAGGGATGACGCATCGGGAAATTCATCCGCTTATTGAGCAAATCCGCCAGCAGGCAGGCTTTAAATTCGTCACGTTTGATGACGTGAACGAACGCGTCATCAGCGAATGGACCGGGCTGACGCGCTACCGTGCGGCGCTCGCACGCAAACACGACGCCTCTGTCACGCTCATCTGGCGTGATACCGACGACGCAATGGTCCGCTTTGAAGAGGCGCTGGCGCATAGGGGTCTGAAATGTTTACAGGGGGCCCGTTTCTGGCACATTCTGGATGCACGCTGCGGTAAAGACGTGGCGGTTAACTGGCTGATTGCGCAGTACCGCGAGCAGGAAGATTGTGTCCCCACCACCCTGGGGCTGGGGGATGGCCCAAACGATGCGCCGCTGCTGGACAGCGTCGACTTCGCCGTGGTGATTAAAAGCATAAACCGCCAGGGCATTACGCTACAGAATGATAGCCCTGAACGGGCTTATCACACGCAGCAGAGCGGTCCCTTAGGCTGGCGGGAAGGGATGGATCACTTTTTCTCCTGATCGCTCCAGCACACCCGGTTACGCCCGCTCTGCTTGGCCTGATACAGCCTGTCGTCCGCGGCAGACTGCAGCTGTTCAAAAACATAGTTCTCTTTTTCCTGCGCGCTGGCAACGCCCAGGGAGGCGCTAATGCGAACGGTCGTGCTCTTTTTCACCAGGATCTCCCTGCTATTGATGCGTGACCGGATGCGCTCCGCGACCCTCCTCCCCTCTTCCAGGCTGCTCCCCGGCAGGACGACGCAAAACTCTTCCCCGCCCACGCGCCCGGCAACGTCATTTTTGCGCAGCACGCTGGCAATCAACCCTGCGGCATGGGACAGCACTTTGTCACCCGCCTGATGCCCGTACTGGTCATTAATGCATTTGAAATGGTCAAGATCGATCTGTATCACCGTAAACGGCTGACCCTGTTGTCGACAGTTCTCCGCAATCCCTTTTGCGCGCTCAAACAGCGCGCCGCGGTTATTCAGACGCGTGAGGGGATCGTGCCAGGCCTGCCACTGCAGGGAGTGCTGCAGGGTGTACATATTGCTGACCATCCTGCGGATGACCAGCCATGAAACAAGCAGCATGGCGGTAAAGAGCGCCCACAGCAGGGCCAGCACAATACTGATACTACCAAAGTCACCCTGTACGCCTTCGTGCAACGTATGAACGCGTAAGATCACCCCGTCAAAATGATCGAGTCGCTCCCAGCTAATAAAACGGCTTCCAAGGCGAATACCGCCTCGGGTGTCGTGTTCAATCGCGTGCGCAATTTGCGCCGTTTCAACCTCATCAAAGCGGTTCACCTGACTGCCGTCCACTTCTGACGTGGCAATCATGTTCAGACGCGTGTCATACAGTTGATACTCGCCCTCCGTCCGGTCCTGCGTCGCCTCAGTCAGCAGGCGTTTCATGGTGTGTATGGAGAAATCCATCGCTACCACGCCATACCAGTAATGCTCAAAATAGATGGGCACGCTCGCCGTTATCGTGCGCTCCCCATTGCTCCAGGGCGACGGCGCCGAAATAAACCAGCGCACCGCGCGCGCGCGATTGTGGCGTTCTGAGTGTAAGGTAAACCAGGGTTGAGTCACCAGAAAGTAATAGCGGGCGCTGATATCGTCAGCCATATCAGGCGTGTCTGTCGAAAGATAAAACCCCGCGCGGGAAACGTAGATAATCCGCTCTTCACTTTGCTCACCCGACGAGGCCAGGCGCAGTAAATACCCCACTTCCAGGGCGGCCGAGATCTCATTACTGATACGCTCACTATCACGGTTAAGGAGCGTGGATTTTGCAACGAAGGCATCTGACACGCCGTTCAATGGAAGGGTGCGTTTTTTATCAACGGCAAGCTGCCAGGTTTCATCCGTCCGCACGGCGCTAAAACGAGACACCGCATCGTGCAGGACATCAAACCCCAAGGGGGTCTGTAAGGCATCATGCATGCTGGTGCGAAAAAACAGCATTTTGTCCACGCTGTACTGCAGCTGACGGTCCAGCGACGTGGCGACCGTTTCGAGATGGTTACGCTGGCTGGAGATATACGCCTCCTCCAGGACCACCACCTCACGCCAGGTCAGGAGGGTGGAAAAGACAAGGACGACAAGAAAACAGAGATTAACGATTAACCCCGGATTGCTACGCTTATGCAGCCATTGCAGAAAAGATTGTTTTACAACAAAGGTATCGCGCTGCACACACACTCCCTGATTACTGCCTTACACCCGGTACATGAGATAAAAACGCCCGGCAAAGCCGGGCGTTATGTGATTAAGCCTTGTCCCGCTTGTGCTGCCCGTCGCCCGGCTGAAGCTCATCTTCACGAAATGCTTCCCGCTTGATGCTATAGCCATCGTGCCACCGACACTCCACCATTCCGCTGGAATAGCCGGTGACAATCATACGTGGGCCACCTTTCTTAGGCTTAACTTCATCACTGACCAAAAAGACCATACCTGCCTCCTGTATCAGGGTGAAACTGTTTCAATTTAGACGAGGAATAGTCTTTTTGCATACCACAACAGGTAACAATTAGTGCGCCGAACCGCGCATTTTCTCGACCAGTTTCACCGCCGCCACCACGATAGCGCCAACGATAAAGCCCAGCACAAGATTAAGCAGCGTCGGCAGAATAGCGGCCACCACGCTCCCCTGCGCCGAGGAGAACTGTTCGATCGCATGGTGCAGCGGAGCAATGCCGTGGACCACAATACCGCCCCCCACCAGGAACATCGCCAGGGTGCCAACCACCGACAAGCTCTTCATCAACCACGGTGCCAGCGTCAGTAAGCTTTTACCGATGCCTTTTGCCACCGCGCTTGATTTCTCCTCCAGCCAGTAGCCGATATCATCCAGCTTCACGATCAACCCGACCAGACCGTACACGCCGACGGTGACCAGAATGGCGATGCCGGAGAGGATCAACACCTGATTGAGCAGCGGCGCATCGGAGACAATGCCCAACGTTATGGCGACGATCTCTGCCGAGAGAATAAAGTCGGTCCGAATGGCGCCTTTGACTTTATCGCGCTCGAAGGTTTTCGGATCCTGCGCAGACAGCGCGTCCAGACGCTGCTGGCGCATCTCCGGCGTGTCGTTCTGCTTGCGTGCGCTGAAGGAGTGCAGGACTTTCTCCACGCCTTCAAAGCATAAAAATGCCCCGCCGATCATCAGCAACGGCGTGATGGCCCAGGGAATAAATGCACTGATCAGCAGCGCCAGCGGCACCAGGATCACTTTATTCAGAAACGAGCCTTTTGCCACTCCCCACACCACCGGCAGTTCGCGGTTAGCCCGTACACCGCTCACCTGTTGAGCGTTAAGCGATAAATCATCCCCCAGCACACCCGCGGTTTTCTTCGCCGCCAGTTTCCCCATCACGGAAATATCATCCAGTAAGGTGGCAATATCATCCAGCAATGTTAATAAGCTACTTCCTGCCAAAATCGTGATCCTTCTTTTTTTGGTAATTAAGTGAATAGTATGGAGCAAAAGCGCAAACGCGGAAACAGGCACCTCACGTCAACAAAAAATTCACATCAACTACACAATTAAAGGGCTCGCCAGCACGATAGTTTTCGCGTTTACTATCAGCGACCTTTTTATTTCGTCGTGAGGGATTATGCGTTTCCGGCAACTGCTACCGCTCATCGGGGCACTTTTTTCGCTTTATATCATCTGGGGTTCGACCTACTTTGTCATTCGCATCGGCGTGGAAAGCTGGCCGCCGCTGATGATGGCGGGCATTCGTTTCCTCTCGGCGGGCGTGTTGCTACTGGCCTTTCTGCTGCTGCGCGGTCATAAGCTACCGCCGCTGCGCCCGATGCTCAACGCCGCCCTGATTGGCCTGCTGCTATTGGCGGTAGGGAATGGGTTTGTGACCATTGCCGAGCACCAGAACGTACCGTCGGGGATCGCCGCCGTGGTCGTTGCCACCGTACCGCTGTTTACCCTCTGCTTCAGCCGTCTTTTTGGCATCCGTACCCGCAAGCTGGAATGGCTGGGGATTGGCATCGGCCTGGCGGGCATTATTCTGCTCAACAGCGGCGGTAACCTGAGCGGCAATCCGTGGGGCGCGATCATTATTCTTATCGGCTCAATGAGCTGGGCGTTTGGTTCGGTATACGGTTCGCGTATCGAACTGCCAACCGGCATGATGGCGGGGGCGATTGAGATGCTTGCCGCGGGGATCGTGCTTCTGATTGCCTCCATGTTGACGGGGGAAAGGCTGACGACCATGCCGGATCTGTCGGGCTTCCTGGCGGTCGGGTATCTGGCGCTGTTTGGTTCGCTCATTGCAATCAATGCCTACATGTTCCTGATCCGCAATGTGTCTCCGGCGGTTGCCACCAGCTATGCCTACGTCAACCCGGTCGTGGCCGTGCTGCTCGGTACCGGGCTCGGCGGGGAAACGCTCTCTCCGGTTGAGTGGTTAGCATTAGGGGTGATTGTTTTTGCCGTCGTGCTGGTCACGCTGGGCAAATATTTACTGCCAGCGAAGCCCGTGATTACGCCTTGCGGGGTGGAGAAACCGTAAGCGCGTGGATCCCCTGTGTGTCGATCTGCGCGGTGTGTCCGCCGCCGCAGATCCACTCTTCCAGCCGTTCGCGCAGATCGGCATCGTTCAGTTTTAGCCGCCCTCTCAGCGCACACTCCCAGACGATCAGCACGCGCCAGCCCTGCGCGATAAGCGTGGTGAGATCCCGCGCGTCGCGCGCAACGTTCTTGCCAATCTTCTCCAGCCAGAAATCAGTGCGCGTTGCCGGAACTTTAAACAGGTGACAGTCGTGATGATGCCAGAAACAGCCGTGGGTAAAGATAATGCACTGATACGCGTCGATGACGAAATCCGGTCGCCCCGCCAGCGCGGCATCCTGCACGCGGAAATCAAACCCCGCCTGCGTCAATAATCCGGCCAGACGCTTTTCAATGGCGGTATCACGCGTGCCGATGGCACGCATGTTTTTGCTGCGCGTTGCCTTATCGTGAACGTCCGTCATTGACGGCCTCACTCTGGCGGAGTGCCACCGCCTGCCGGATACGTGAGGCCAGCAGTTTTGCCACCGCCGCAAATGCGGGCACCACCACCGAGTTACCAAACTGACGGTATGCCTGAGTGTCCGACACCGGAATACGGAAACTGTAGCCCTGCGGCGTTTCAAAGCCCATCAGCCGGGCACATTCCCGTGGCGTGAGGCGTCGTGGACGGTGGAGCTGGTTTTGCGGATCGTCGAAATCCCTCTCGCCCAGCGCTTTATCCCAGCCTCTGTCGATCAGGATTTCCGCGCCGTCTTTATAATAACGGGCGGACAAGGTGCGGGTCACGCTGTGCGGATCGTGAGGATTAACCATGCCAAATCCGAAGCCGTTGCCTTTTGCCTGATGCTTTTTGGCATAGCGGTAGAGGTATTTCCACAGAACGGGCGTAAGGATAAATTTCGCGTCGACCACAGGCTCCAGCAGGTCGGCGACGGTTGGACGACGCTCGGGATACAGAGACGGGATATCCCGCAGGGTAAAATCTCCCTTCAGATTGAGATCGCGGCGGAAGCCGACCAGCACAATGCGCTCGCGATGCTGGGGCAGGAAATGTTTCCCGTCAATGATTTTTGGGTCATCCGCGCCCATATCCTCAGAATCGGCCACGTCGTAACCCAGCTCATCCAGGGTTTGCATAATAATGCGGAAGGTTTTTCCGCCGTCATGGCTCTTTAAGTTTTTGACGTTTTCCAGCACAAAGATGGCCGGGCGGCGGGCGTCAATGATGCGGGCCACATCAAAAAACAGCGTTCCCTGCGTATCGCAGGCGAAACCGTGGGCGCGTCCGAGGGCATTCTTTTTCGATACGCCGGCCAGCGAGAAAGGCTGGCAGGGGAAGCCAGCCAGCAGCACGTCGTGCGCCGGGATCGTCTGACGAATATGCCCGGCGGCCTGTTCATCCGTGACGCCGCTTTTATGGCTCAGGGTGACATCACGGATATCGGCGTTGAAGTGATGTTCGTGCGGATCGCAGTACCAGTTCGCTTTATAGGTGCGTACCGCATGTTTGTTCCACTCGCTGGTAAACACGCACTGACCGCCTATGGCTTCAAAACCGTGCCGGATCCCACCGATACCGGCGAACAGATCGATAAAGCGGAATGCATAGTCCGGGTGCGCGGAAGACGGACGCGGAAGCAGGTTTTGCAGATAACGAAACTCACCGTCGCTCAGGCGACGCCCTGCCCGCTCGCTGGTCAACAGTCGCTTAAGGATGGCCGGGCTCCAGTGGCTCTCACCGTGCGCTATCAGCTGGTTCGCCAGCGTTTTGACATCATAAATATCCAGCAGCTGGCGCAGTAATGCCTGCACCGTTGCCGTTGATTTCTCAGCCTGCTCTGGCGCGGGCCCTGTCACTGATCGATTTTCCTGCATTCTTTTAACCGGAGAATAAAGACTGGGAACAGATTACCACAGTTCAGTTGGGCAAACTGCGACAGAAGCGGTGCTGAATCTGGCTATCCAGCCCGATGCAGTCGCCCTGTAATTCGGCACTGAGTTTCGCCATAAAGTGAACGAGAAAATCGGCGTTATGTTGCGCGAGCTCGCGCCCGACGTCGGTTTGCATTGTATCAGGCAAGCGCAGCAGCTTAGTCTGAAAATGATCGAGGGCAAATGCCCGGTCATCCAGCGAGCGCGCATCGGCAAAGGGATCTTCCGCATCAAACAGTGCCACGCCCAGCCCCCCCGAGACGGCAAACACGCGCGCCAGGCCAATCGCGCCCAGCGCTTCGAGACGATCGGCATCCTGGACAATTTTGGCCTCGATACTTTGCGGCGCAATACCCGCGCTGAAACTGTGCGCCTCGATGGCATGCTCCACGGCGGCAAAGCGATCCGGCGGAAAGTCCGGGAAATCGCGGTGCAGAATGTCCCGCGTTTTGCGCGCCGCCAGACGCGATGACTGACTGCGTTCAGGATGATTTTTCGGCAGGCTAACGATGTCGTGAAAATAGCAGGCGGTCAGGACCACCAGCGGATCGGCCTGATGATGAATCATTATTTTGCGGGCCGTCATCCAGACGCGTCGGAAGTGCGAAATATCATGCGCACTGTCTTCGCTGGCGTGATGTTCATCAAGCCAGGATTCAAAACGCTGCTGCCACTGTATGGGTTCCATCATTCTATCCTGTGACGAAAACAGGCTGTGGATTATAACACAGCCGAATTAAATGATTTAAAAAATAGAAATGAGAAATACTTAATAATAATTATGCACAATGAATTCAGTTCATTAATTCACATGAAAAATAATGAGAGCTTTAGAAATATTTTGTAATATTTTTACTGATTTAATTACATTTATTTTTGAACCAAAATTACAATCCATAGAATAGTATCAAAATCGTAATTACGGAGGGTGATTACATATATTCATATAAATTATCTTTAAAGGGAATATATAATGAAAAGAAAAGTTCTGGCAATCCTGGTACCCGCATTATTAATGGCTGGCGCAGCAAATGCGGCTGAAATCTATAATAAAAACGGCAACAAAGTTGACCTGTATGGCAAAGTTGATGCGCGTCATACCTTCTCTGACAACCCTGGTGACGACGGCGATGAAACCTATGTACAGGTGGGTTTCAAAGGCGAAACTCAGATTACTAATGAGCTGACGGGTTACGGCCAATGGGAATATAAAACCTACGCCAACGATACTGAAAACGCAGGTGGTAACTCTTTCAACCGTCTGGCGTACGCTGGCCTGAAATATGGCGAATACGGTTCATTTGACTATGGCCGTAATTATGGCGTGGTGTATGACGTTGAAGCCTGGACCGATATGCTGCCAGTATTCGGCGGTGATTCTTACACCTGGACCGATAACTTCATGAACGGCCGTGCTAACGGTCTGGCAACCTACCGTAATAGTGATTTCTTCGGTCTCGTTGAAGGTCTGAATTTCGCGCTGCAGTATCAGGGTGCGAATGAAGGTGCTAACGCGAATGAAGATCAGGAAGGCACCAAAAACGGTCATAGCAAAGTACGTTTCCAGAACGGTGACGGCTTCGGTATGTCTACCTCCTATGATTTCTCTGGCGACCTGTCCGGCCTGAGCCTGGGTGCGGCGTACTCGTCTTCTGACCGTACCAATGAGCAGGTTGCAAACGGCAAACGCTTTGAAGGTGTCGGGTTTGCGGATGGCGAAAAAGCCGAAGCCTGGACTGTTGGCGCGAAATACGATGCAAACAGCATCTACCTGGCGATGATGTATGCGGAAACCCGCAACATGACGCCATTCGGTGACGTTGGTGTCGCAAACCAGACTCAAAACTTTGAAGCGGTTGCACAGTACCAGTTCGACTTTGGTCTGCGTCCTTCCCTGGCATGGGTTTACTCAAAAGGTAAAGACCTGGATGGTCAGGGCTTCAACCAGGATCTGGTTAACTACATTGACCTGGGCATGACTTACAGCTTCAACAAAAACTTCTCCACCTATGTTGATTACAAAATCAACATGCTGGATCAGGATGAAGCGCTGTATGATGAGTACGGTATCTCTACCGACGACATCGTTGGCGTAGGCATGACCTACCAGTTCTAATTCCCCAAAAATACTAAAGCCCGCACTCGCGGGCTTTTTTTCATTTATAAGAGCCGAATTTACGGCGCTTCCTGCAACGCCACGCGAACAAACCCGTTATTCTGCGCCAGCAGTTCGTGGGCTTTCCATGCATCCAGCCCGGTCAGTACCATCAGGACTGCCGTTTTACAGTTATGGTTACAGCTCTCCAGCGCGGCTTTTGCCTGCGCCCGGGTGCAGCCCCCCGCCTCCATCACAATGGCAATTTGTCGTTCGGCCCATTTGGTATTGCGTGCCTCCAGATCCACCCGCAGGTTGCTGTAAACGCGCCCGGTCCGCACGGCCAGCCCGGTGGTGACCATCGAGAGGATCATTTTTTGCGCAATACCCGCTTTGGTATTGCTAAAGCCTGCCACCACATCAGCTCCCAGCGCCGGGGCAATTACCATGCTTGCCAGCTGCGCCGCTTCACTTTGTGCATCACCGGTAATGATGGCGACCATAGAGCCCAGCGACCATGCATGGCGCATTGCACCCCAGACCCACGGCGTTTTTCCGCTAACGGTGACCGCCAGCATCATATCGTGTTCACCAAACTTAATGGCCTGCAGATCGGCAACGCCACGCTCGTAGCTCCCTTCCCCTTCCTGTGCCGTCACGGCAATCACAGGGGTTTTGCCCGGCGCATATTCATCGGCAGCCTGTTGTGCGACACGGCCAGACGGCCCCGCCCCGACAATGACCAGACGGCCCCCGTGACTAAGCGTCGCCGCGGCGTTATCCACCACGCGGGCGATCGTCGTTAAACAGGGGGATATTGCAGCGGAAATGAGTGCATCTTCCTGGTGAATGACCTTCAGCATGTCCAGCGTGGACAATCTATCAATATTCATCGTGCTGGCGTGCCGTCTTTCCTTGACCGAACCGGTAAGCATAATGCTCATAAACAGCCTCCTTATTATGAGTACCCACACACTATAAAGTGTTTTATATGGATGACCTGCGAGGAGGGTCACGAAAAGAGGACCAAATCCACGCCTTTACATGGCTTTAAGAAACGCGCGTCATCAGCGATAATTACCCCTTTGTTAATCATCGCGGAGTATTGATGAGCGATTTGCAGCCTTTCCTTCTGACGCGCAAGCGCCCCATGAAACTGAACACGCTGGTCACGTTGATGGTATGCGCGATTATTGCCTCTGTGCTGCTTCTGGTCTTTGCGCTCTACTCCGTTCAGATCACCCGGGCCACCCGCGATGATGTCAAAGACACCGCACTGGGTATCGCCCGCACGCTGGCCGACAGCCCGGAGATCCAGCGAGGTCTGATGCAGTCCCCGCAGGCCGACATCATTCAGCCCATCGCCAAAGCGGTCACCCAACGCAACGATCTGCTGCTCACCGTGGTGACCGACATGCGCGGTATTCGCTACTCGCACCCAAACGAAGCACTGATTGGCCTGCATTTTATTGGCAACGATCTGGAACCCGCCCTGGAAGGTAAAGAGAACGTCTCGGTTAACCGGGGTGCCCTCGCCGAAGCGCTTCGCGTCTTTACCCCGGTTTATGACAGCCAGCACGATCAGATCGGGGTGGTGGTGGTCGGTATCTCCCTCAAAAAGGTGGAAGACCAGATTGCCCGCGGGCGGCTGAATGCGCTCTGGACGATATTATTCAGTATCTTCATGAGTTCGATGGCGATTTGGGGCCTGGTGCGGGTGCTGAAGCGCATTCTGTTCGGCCTCGAACCCTACGAGATATCCGCCCTTTTCGAACAACGTCAGGCAATGCTGCAGTCGCTTCGCGAAGGCGTACTGGCCGTCGATATTCACGGGCGCGTGACGATGATCAACCACACCGCCAGAGAAATTTTACTCCTGCCCTCCGGCAAGCAAACGGAAAACGCCAGCGCACCACTTTTAGCCAGCCTGCGTGAGATTTCAAAAACCGGCGTCGCGCGCCAGGATCAGGAGATCAGCTGTAACGGTCGGCTGTTGCTCTGCAACATGGTGCCGGTCAAAAGCCAGGAGCAGGTCATCGGGGCGATCGCCACCTTCCGCGATAAAACGGAAATCAGCCAGCTGATGCAGCGCATTGATGGCATGGTCAACTACGTCGACGCCCTGCGCAGCCACACGCACGAGTTTATGAATAAACTGCATGTGATCCTTGGCCTGCTGCATATGAAGCGCTACGACAAGCTGGAGGAGTACATCATCCAGACGGCGCATAATTACCAGACGGATATCGGTACGATCCAGAGCAAGGTAAAATCGCCGGTCATTGCCGGGTTCCTGCTGGGTAAAATCAACCGGGCAAAAGAGGCGGGCGTCACCCTGACGCTGGCGGACGAAAGCCAGATACCGGATAACGCCAGCGAAGAGCAGGCCGCGGTGTTGATCACCGCGCTGGGTAACCTGATTGAAAACGCGCTCGACGCGATGGAAGGACAGCAGGAAGGCGAGATCGGCCTGCTGCTGCATTATCAGAATGGCTGGCTCAGTTGCGAAGTCAGCGACGATGGCCCCGGCATTGATCCCACTCAGCTGGAGGCTATTTTTACTAAGGGCTTCTCAACCAAAGGTGAAAACCGCGGCGTTGGGCTGTTCCTTGCTCGCCAGCAGATTCAGAACCTGGGCGGAGAGATCTCCGTGGAGTCTGAGCCTGGCGTCTTTACCCAATTTTTTGTTCACATCCCCTGGGATAGCGAGAGGAATATCGCGTGATAAATGTATTAATTGTCGATGATGACGCCATGGTGGCCGACCTCAACCGTCTGTATGTCAACCGTGTTGAAGGCTTTAGCTGCTGCGGTGTCGCCTCCACGCTCAACCAGGCGAAGGCCATGATTAACGACCCCGGTCAGCCGGTCGATCTGGTGCTACTGGATGTCTATATGCAGCAGGATAACGGGCTGGATCTGCTGCCCGTGATTCGCGCGTCCGGCCGCCCGATCGATGTCATTATGATCTCCTCGGCCGCCGATGCCGCCACGATCCAGACCTCTATCCACTACGGCGTGGTGGATTACCTGATCAAACCCTTCCAGTTCCCGCGCTTTGAAGAGGCGCTTAACGGCTGGAAAGCGAAGCATAACCTGATGGAATCGCATCCGTATTATGAACAGGCCGACGTTGACCGCCTGATCCACGGCGGAGCGCCGGAGCTGGCGGACAGCAAAAAGCTGCCGAAAGGGTTAACGCCGCAGACGCTGCGCACGATCTGCCAGTGGATTGACGCCCACCCGGAGATGGAGTTCTCCACCGATGACCTGGCGAGCGCGGTGAATATCTCCCGCGTGTCGTGCCGCAAATACCTGATCTGGCTGGCGCAAATCAACATTCTGTTCACCAGCATTCACTACGGTGCCACCGGGCGGCCAGTGTATCGTTACCGTCTCCAGCCGGAACAGACGGGGCTGCTTAAGCAGTACTGTCAGTAACGCGGTAGGTATTATCCAGCAACGTAAAGCGGAAGTGGTGCATCGATGAGATCACCACTTCTTTTGTTTTGGTCACAAAAATGGCTTCAATATCCGGGCGAGAACGCAGCGCCGCGCAGCCCTTCTCCACGCCCATGCCGTACATCAGCGTGGTCCAGATATCGCCGTCGATAGACTCTTTTGACACGATGGTGACGCTGTCCAGCGCGTTGTCCAGCGGGTATCCGGTGCGCGGATCGAGAATATGGTGATAGCGCTTGCCGTTTTGCTCAAAGAAGCGCTCGTAGGTTCCTGACGTCACCACGGAGCGGTTTTCCACCGTCATCGCGCCAATCAGCGCGTCGCTGACGAACGGTTTTTTCAGCCCGACGCTCCAGCCCCCTTCCGGTGAGCCCAACGTCTGGATATTTCCTCCCAGGTTGATGAGTCCCCGCTCGGTCCCCTCTTTGTGCAGGTAATCCCGCACCCGGTCAGCGATATAGCCTTTGGCGATGGCGCCCAGGTCGATCTCCATGCCTGCTCTCGCCAGAAACACGCTGCTCTGCGCCTCATCAAGGATGACATCCTCAGGACGGGTAATCGCCAGCAGCGCCGCAATGTCATCAGCAGGCGGAACGCTGTCACCCCGGAAACCAATTTTCCAGCGCTTCACCAGCGGGCCTATCGCCAGGTTAAAGGCGCTGTCCTTGAGCAGGCTTGCCGCTTTTGCACAGCGGATCAGCTCGAACACCGGTCGGCTGACGATGACCGGATGCTGACCAGCCGCGTGGTTGATGTCCATCACCTGCGAGTGGGCACGGTTGACGGTAAGCAGATCTTCATACTGTTTGATGAGTCGAAACACGCGGGAGGCGAGGGCTTCGTCATGGGAGAAGAGTTTCAGGAGGATGGGGGAACCCATCAGGACGGCGGAGTAACTGTAAACACGGTTATCTGACATGCATGTTTCCTCAGATGTAGCCCCGGCAAGCACCGCGCCGCCGGGGAAATCGCCGGATAACGTTGCGTTTATCCGGCCTACAACACAGGTGCTTTATGCCATTTTTGCGCGCATCGCCGCCTGATGTCCGGCAAGGGTACCAAAAATAATGATGTCTGCCACCGCGTTACCGCCGATACGGTTACCGCCGTGGATCCCGCCGACCACTTCACCCGCAGCAAATGCCCCTGGCAGCACGTTGTGGTTGCTGTCCAGCACGCAGGTTTCAGTGTTGATGGTCACACCGCCCATGGTGTGGTGCACGCCCGGCGCAATCTGAATGGCGTAGAACGGCCCTTCATTGATTGGCGCACGCAGCGCGGTGGTACGGCCAAAATCATCGTCGTGCTGTTTCTCGACAAAGCCGTTGTAGCGTTCCAGCGTTGCCAGGAATGCGTGATGATCCATGCCCAGCGCTTCGGCCAGGGCTTTTGGTGAGCTGGCGCTGGTCACGAACCCTTTGGCGATGTACTCATCCGCAGCTTTGTTTTTGGCGCGTACGTGTTCATCAAAGACGATGTAAGCGTATTTCTCTGGCAGCGCGATGATCTGCGCGGAGACTTTGTCGCGGGTCGACATTTCGTTGTAGAAGCGCTCCCCTTTCTGATTGACCAGAATCGCCCCGCCGCCGCGGATGGATTCGGAAATCAGGTACGAGGTTTTCTGCTCCACGGTGGGGTGAATCTGAATTTCGCCCATATCCACGGTGCCCGCCCCGATGCGCTCCAGCAGCGCGATACCGCCGCCGGTGGCCCCTTTATGGTTGGTGGTGACGAATCCTTCCAGGTCCGGACGGTATTTCACCACCATCTGGCTGTTGGCGCTGAAGCCGCCGGTCGCCACAATCACGCTTTTGGTTGCCACGATGACGGTTTCATTCTCTTCGGTCGTCAGGCGCACGCCGGTCACTTCGCCGTTTTCGAAAATAATGTCACTGACGGAGGTATCCAGCATCACCTCGATGTTGCGTTTGTTGACGTTACGCACCAGGCCGCTGATCAGATAGCCGCCTACTGCAGAACCGTCTTTTGGACGGTGAGTACGGTCGATGCTCATCCCGCCGGTGGTGGTGATGTCGTTGAGCATAATGCCGCGGGTTGCCAGCCACTCAATTGCTTCCGGTGCGTTCTCGACAAAGCGACGCAGCAGTTCCGGGTTGTTCTTGTTACCGCCGCCTTTCAGGCTTTCCTGGTAGAACAGCTCTTTGCTGTCCTGAATACCCTTCACGCGCTGGAAGCGAGTTTCAGCGGCGTTCATCCCGGCAGACGCTTTGATGGTGTTACCGCCGATGGTTGGCATTTTCTCGACAATCAGCACGCTTGCGCCTTCGTCGTGCGCCTGAATCGCCGCCGCCAGACCGGCACCGCCGCTGCCGACGACAACCACGTCAACGCTGCGGGTTTCGTTCGGGTCAACGCCCTCCTCTGCCGCCAGCGCTTTACTGGATTTCAGCATCGCTTTAGAAACCGCTTTTTTCACCGCTTCACTCTGGCTGGTTGCGCCGGTGATGGCATCCACGTGCGGGGTGTTGGCATCCAGAATGCGGGTACGGATCTCTTCGAAGCTGGTCACAAACTCAACGTCTTCGCTTGGGCCGGAGGCCAGCGCGATGTCCGCAATGCGGTCGGTTTCCAGGCTGACGTTAATCACCAGCTCGTTAGCGTCGTCCTGCACTTTCTCGACGAAGGTGCCCGGTTTGAATTTAGACTCGCCCATGCTCATGTCGCGGATCATCGCTTCCACCAGCGAGAAGCGCCACAGCGGTTCCGGGATGTTCAGTTCCTCGCGTTTGGTGCTGTCCATAAACAGCTCAAGGCTTTCGCCAGCCGCGATGCGGTCTGTCCAGTCCGGATAAGCGATGGTGGCGCGGCCAACGGCAATCAGGTCGTAACCGTGGTCCAGCGCGTCATTCACGTCTGAAGCATTCACCACGCCGCCCACGCCCATGACCGGAACCTGCGCCAGCGTTTCTGAACGCATCGCGCAGTATTTTTCGATGAGCGGGGTCGGGTCCTGGGTGTCGACAATCGAAGGACGCAGGGTTGCACCGACGGAGAAGTGCAGGTAATCCACGCCGCGCGCGGCCAGTTTCTCCAGCAGGTACATGGTGTCTTCAAAACGGATGCCCGGGACTTCCAGCTCTTCAGGGGAGAAGCGGTAACCAATGATGAAGGCATCATCCGCGTACTGGCGCACCATTTTGTGCGTAATGTCCAGCACGGCCAGCGGGAACTTCGCGCGGTTGTCGCGGCTGCCGCCCCACTCGTCATCGCGCTGGTTAGAGTTCGGTGAGTAGAACTGCTGAATCAGGTAGGTGTTGGCCCCGTGGATTTCCACGCCGTCGAAACCGGCCTGAATGGCGCGACGCACAGCTTCCCCAAACTTGCCGATCATTCCTTCTACTTCTTCGGCGGTCAGTGCAACCGGCGTTGCGGCACCGTCACGCGGTGCGGCCACCGCGCTTGGGCCAACCGGGGTACGGCCACCAATCAGTTTTGGGTCAACCATACGGCCGCCGTGGTAGATCTGCAGCAGCGCTTTCGAACCTTTGGATTTAATCGCCTCTGCGATTTTCGCCAGCCCGGCAATTTTCTCGTCGTTATCAATACCGATGGCGCCCGGGAAGGCGAGACCGAGATCGTCAACGAAGCAGCACTCCACGATGATGGTACCGATGCTGCCGGAGCGAGCCCGGTAGTACTCCACCAGCTCACTGGTGACAGTACCGTCATAGTAGCCGGTACAGGTGGTCATCGGGGCCATTAACAAACGGTTTTTCAGTTCAGTGCCATTCGGTAATGTGAAGGGGCTAAGAATGCGTTCGTTAGTGCTCATAATAGAAACTCCAAACTTTTAAAATTAAGAATTCGTTATCGGGTTTAATTTTTAAATTGGTTGTTATTTGCCGATGTCATGATACTAATATAATGATTTTTTTAGTTTCTAAAGCCATTACGTTAGTTAAAAAACTATTTAATCCCTGAGATAACAGAAATAACACAATGGTGTTAGTGATAATAATTTACCCGTTTACAATAATTTAAAATACGTTAAATAAATATTGGTCATACCGATTTCAATTAACCATAAAAACATCAATAAAATCAAACAATAGAAAGAATACCAGATTTTGGATTGTTACAAGAATGATAAAGAAAACGATAAAAATAAATAATAACCCCATACGCCAGAGTGGTTATTAATAAAAGCACAAAAATAACGCTGCAATTCTATTTTTTTGATCCTGATCAATAGTTGTAGCATCCAAAAGCGCAATATAAAAACATCATCAATTTTTAATTTAACGCACACAGAAAGGCGTTAAATCGTTATTAATGAAAAAACCAAACCGCACCTTTAATAACTAAAAAAAGCAAAGAAACTTAAAAAACGCATTTGGTTTTTTCTGCACCACCGAATTTTTGACAACTTAAGACGTGAAACTATGAATACAAAAACTGCTGTAACGCCCCCAGTGGCGAACCAGGCATCAAATGGAAAAGCGAAACGACTGCTGATGATGGCGTTGCCCGTCATCGTCGCCGTACTGCTGCTGTTTGTTCCGGTACCGGAAGGTTTACCGCCTTACGCGTGGCACTACTTCGCTATCTTCGTTGGCGTGATCGTCGGGTTGATCTTCGAACCACTGCCTGGCGCGGTGATTGGCCTGACCGGCGTGGTCGCCATTGCGCTGTGTAGCCAGTGGGTGCTCTTCAGCCCGGAGCAGCTGGCAGATCCAAAATTCAAGCTGGCAGGCGCCTCCTTCAAATGGGCGGTGAGCGGGTTCGGTAACTCAACGGTCTGGTTGATTTTCGGTGCCTTTATGTTTGCCGCAGGCTATGACAAAACCCGCTTCGGCCGCCGTCTGGCGCTGATTCTGGTAAAATATCTCGGCCGTCGCAGCCTGACGCTCGGGTATGCTATTACCTTTGCAGACCTGCTGCTGGCACCGTTTACCCCGTCCAATACGGCGCGCAGCGGCGGGACCATCTACCCGATTATCGCTAACCTGCCGCCGCTGTACGGCTCAAAACCCAACGACCCAAGCGCGCGCAAAATTGGTTCTTATCTGATGTGGGTGGCTATCACCGCGGCCTGTATCACCAGTTCTATGTTCCTCTCCGCTCTGGCGCCGAACCTGCTGGCGCTGGCGCTGGTGAAAAGCACCGTTGGGATTGATATCTCCTGGGGCACCTGGTTCCTCGCGTTCCTGCCGCTGGGCATCCTGTTGATTCTGACCATGCCGCTGCTGGCCTACTGGTTCTACCCGCCTGAAGTGAAAGTGAATAACGAAGTACCGCTGTGGGCGACCCGCGAGCTGGAAAAACTTGGCAAACTGTCGCGCAATGAGATCCTGCTGCTGGTCTTCGTGTGCTGTGCGTTGCTGATGTGGATCTTCGCCGCGGCGTGGATTGAACCGGCCATGGCTGCCCTGTTAATTGTCGGTCTGATGCTGTGGACCGGTGTGCTGGAGTGGAACGATATCACCGGTAACAAAGCCGCGTGGAACACCTTCGTCTGGTTCGCCACCCTGGTGGCGCTGGCGGATGGCCTCTCCTCTACCGGCTTTATCAGCTGGTTAGGTAAAGAAGGCGGTCTGCTGATGAGCGGTATCTCTCCGGGCGTGGCGACTATCGTCCTGCTGCTGGCGTTCTACCTGCTGCACTACCTGTTTGCCAGCACCACCGCACACACCACCGCGCTGCTGCCCGCGATGCTGACCATCGCCTCTACCATTCCGGGCATGAATATGGAAGTGTTCGTCCTGCTGATGGTGACCTCGCTGGGTGTAATGGGGATCATCACCCCATACGGTACCGGCCCAAGCCCGATTTACTACGGTAGCGGCTACCTGCCAACCAAAGACTACTGGCGCCTGGGCACTATCTTCGGTGCCATCTTCCTGGCGGCCCTGCTGCTGATTGGTTATCCGTGGATGTCGATGATGTTCTGATTTCTGACCGCCGGGGTCTTCCTCCGGCGGTTTTATTTTTGTGGAGCAAGCTATGTCAAACAAACCGTTTATCTACCAGAACCCCTTCCCTCTTTCCCATGACGACACCGAATATTATCTGCTCACCAAAGAGCACGTCTCCGTTGCCGAGTTCGAGGGGCAGGAAATCCTGAAAGTCGAGCCGCAAGCCCTGACGCTGCTGGCGCAGCAGGCCTTCCACGATGCCGCCTTTATGCTGCGTCCTTCTCATCAGAAGCAGGTTGCCGCCATTCTTAACGACCCGGAAGCCAGCCAGAACGATAAGTACGTCGCCCTGCAGTTCCTGCGCAACTCTGAAATTGCCGCAAAAGGCGTCCTGCCGACCTGTCAGGATACCGGCACCGCGATCATCATGGGCAAGAAAGGCCAGCGCGTCTGGACAGGCGGCGGTGACGAAGCCGCCCTGAGCCAGGGCGTGTATAACACCTACATTGAAGACAACCTGCGTTATTCCCAGAACGCCGCGCTGGATATGTATAAAGAGGTGAATACCGGCACCAACCTGCCCGCGCAGATTGACCTCTACAGCGTGGACGGTGACGAGTACAAATTCCTGTGCATGGCAAAAGGCGGCGGTTCCGCGAATAAAACCTATCTCTATCAGGAAACCAAAGCGCTGATTACCCCTGCGAAGCTGAAAAACTACCTGGTGGAGAAAATGCGTACCCTGGGCACCGCCGCCTGCCCGCCTTACCATATCGCGTTTGTGATCGGCGGTACCTCCGCAGAAGCCACGCTGAAAACCGTGAAGCTGGCCTCTACCCGCTACTATGACGCGCTGCCAACCGAAGGCAACGAACATGGCCAGGCGTTCCGCGACGTTAAGCTGGAACAGGAACTGCTCGAGGAAGCGCAGAACCTCGGCCTGGGCGCACAGTTTGGCGGTAAATATTTTGCCCACGACATCCGCGTTATTCGCCTGCCGCGCCACGGCGCGTCCTGCCCGATCGGCATGGGGGTTTCCTGCTCCGCAGACCGCAACATCAAAGCGAAAATCAACCGCGACGGGATCTGGATTGAAAAACTGGAACACAACCCGGGCCAGTATATTCCTGAATCACTGCGTCAGCAGGGTGAAGGCGACGTGGTGAGCATCAACCTGAACAAGCCGATGAATGAAATCCTGGCCCAGCTCTCCGCGCACCCGGTCTCTACCCGACTGTCGCTGAACGGGACCATCATCGTGGCGCGCGATATTGCCCATGCGAAGCTGAAAGAGCTGCTGGATAACGGCGAGGAACTGCCGCAGTACGTTAAAGATCATCCGATTTACTACGCAGGTCCGGCCAAAACGCCGGAAGGTTACGCCTCTGGCTCACTCGGCCCGACCACCGCGGGACGTATGGACTCGTACGTAGACTTACTGCAATCCCACGGTGCGAGCATGATCATGCTGGCGAAAGGCAACCGCAGCCAGCAGGTAACCGACGCCTGCCATAAGCACGGCGGCTTCTACCTCGGCAGCATTGGCGGTCCGGCGGCGGTACTGGCGCAAAACAGCATTAAGAGCCTGGAGTGCGTGGCGTATCCGGAGCTGGGTATGGAAGCCATCTGGAAAATCGAAGTGGAGAACTTCCCGGCGTTCATCCTGGTGGATGACAAAGGTAACGATTTCTTCCAGCAGATCCAGAATCAACAGTGCAAAGGCTGCTCACAGCGCTGAGGCCTTCCACAACGCCGGTAACAGCGACAGCGTTTCGTTGATAAGCCCGCGCTTGTCGCTGCCCGGTTTCCAGATGGTCACCATCGTCTGAGCTATCCCCTGGCTGCCCACCTCGGTGGGCAGCCTTTCTACATTTTTCCACTGCGCCGCATGAAGATGCGTCGGCAAAAATCCCCAGCCGCACCCCTTTTCCAGCAGACCGCGCAGCATCTCAAGTTCATTGGTAAAAAGGGTATGTCCGGAGATTTGCAGACGGCGCGCGACCGGCTCGTCAGACGCCGCATGCATAATGACCTGCGGCACCAGAGAGAGATCGAGTAGCGAAACCGGGGAGGCGTTATCCCTGAACAGCGCTTTCGAGGCGTAAAAATCCATCTCAATGGACCCTAACGCCCGCCATTCCATCTCATTGCCTACGCTGCGATTACGTGCCTGACAGATCCCCACATCGGCCTCACCGCTGGCGAGCATCGCTTCCGCTTCATCACGCGAGGTGCTGGTCAGGCTCAGCCGAATATTCTGGCTCGCCATTTTTGCTATCAGCGCCTGCAAAAAAGCGCGCGGGGTGAACGGATCGTAGACGAGCGCAATATCCTGCGTCGCGCTTTGCGGAACGGCCCTGGCGAACGCCTCAAAGGCTTTTACCTGACGCATCAACAGATGCGCCTGCCGCTGTAACTGCTCCCCCTCCAGCGTTAACCGCAGGGTTCGCCCCTCGCGCAGGAACAACGCGTAACCCAGACCATCTTCCAGAAAATCAATCAGATCGCGCAGGGTCGTGCGGTCTTTACCCAGTTTAGTGGCCGCCTTCACCAGACTGCCATGTTCAGCCACGGCGGTGAACGCCTCAAGCTGGGCAAACGAATAGATCAATGACGCCACGCGATCCTCCACAGTTCCTTTTCGGGGGATTTTCCCCCATAACGCGTTTTTTATTATAGGCCGCGGGTTCGTAAACTGAAGTCCTTCCTGAGCCATACGAGAAAAACATGAAAAACAAAACAAACCGCACTCTGCTCGCGGCGCTGATTGTCAGCAGCCTGCTCTCTCCTGCCGCCATGGCTGCCTGCAACGGTACCGTTCTCGACACCTGTCCTGCCCCTTTTGATACAAAACTGCCGGACGCACATACGATGCTCACCTGGAGCCAGGCCGACCGCGTCGTGGGTTTCCGCAATGACTACCGCAACTATGCGGGCGACGTGTTCCATCACGGCAACGCCTCGCCGTTGCTGGCCGCAGAAAAACCGCTGACCGATGCCCGCTATCAGGTGAATGGCAAGACCTACGATCTTCATGATTACCTGAAACGCCAGAACGTCAGCGGCATGCTGGTATTAAAAAACGGCCACGTTGCCTATAAGTATCTGGGTGAAGGGAATACCGACAGCACGCTCTGGACCTCACGCTCTGTCGGTAAATCGGTGGTCTCTGCGCTGGTTGGGGTAGCGATTAAAGAGGGAAAAATCCACTCCCTCGACGATCTTATTACCCAATATGAACCTGATTTGAAAGGCACCGCCTGGGACGGTGTGACGCTGAGACAGCTTATTACCCACACCTCCGGCGTGGCGTGGAATGAGGACTACACGAATCCGGGATCCGATTTCGCAAAGCTGACAGAGTGCGAAGCCAAACCGGGCACCTATGACTGCGTGCGGACATTAGTAAAAGGGTTACACCGCGCACACCCTGCGGGCGAAAACTGGTCCTATTCCTCGGGCGGCGCGTGGCTGCTGGGTGACGTGCTTGAACGCGCAACCGGCATGACGCTCGCGGCGTATCTGGAGAAAAGTATCTGGCAACCCTACGGCATGGCCAGCGACGGCGTGTGGCATGCCTACAGCAAAGGCCAGCATGATGTCGGCGCCCACGGCTTTAACGCCACGCTGGAAGACTGGGGCCGCTTCGGTCAGTTCATCCTTCATAACGGCACATTGCCCGGCGGGAAGCAGATCCTGCCCGAAGGCTGGGTAAAACAGTCCTCAGACTGGACGCAGGCAAAAGGTTCGGTGTCCGCCGCGCATCCGAACGGGTTGTATGGCTATCAGTGGTGGAACAACGAAGTGCCGGTTAATGCCACCCACGTCGCGCCAAAGGTCGACAATTCACTTAAAGGGTCGCTCTGGGCGCTGGGGATCTTTGGACAGATGATTATGGTGAATCAGAAAGAGAACCTGGTTATCGTCCAGTGGTCCACCTGGCCGCAGGCGGAACCGTCCTTCAGCGCTCAGCCGCTGGAAGCATCGTTAATGTTTAGCGCAATCGCGAACGCGCTGCGCTGATTTTAAGAGACAGGCGCTGCCTGGCGTCTTCTCTGCGCAATGTCACAAAACAGCGATATCAGCAACTTAGCGAATTAGCGTGAATAAAAAATCACACGATTGTTAAGTTATTGTTAGGTATGTAAATCCTGGTCAACATCCTGTCATTGATGCACAACGCGCATCAGTTCATTCACTCTTTGCGCTTATTAATTCCCGTTTCCTGATCCAGTTTTCAAAAACAGACGAGCATAACGTCACGATAAAAACTGGAGATAATCATGGTTTCCTCAACCTCACCTGCAACGGTCCGTGCGAAAGCGGGCGCGATTTTTCGCGTCACCTCGGGCAACTTTCTTGAGCAATTCGACTTCTTTCTGTTCGGCTTTTATGCCACCTACATCGCGCATACGTTCTTCCCGGCGAGCAGTGAATTTGCCTCGCTGATGATGACCTTTGCCGTCTTTGGCGCGGGCTTTTTGATGCGTCCGATCGGCGCTATTGTGCTCGGCGCTTACATCGATAAAGTGGGTCGTCGTAAAGGGCTGATTGTCACCTTGTCGATCATGGCTGCCGGAACATTCCTGATTGTGCTTATTCCGTCGTATCAGAGCATTGGGCTATGGGCACCGCTGCTGGTACTGACGGGCCGTTTGCTGCAGGGCTTTTCCGCCGGTGCGGAGCTTGGCGGCGTCTCGGTCTATCTGGCAGAAATCGCCACGCCGGGCCGCAAAGGTTTTTACACCAGCTGGCAGTCCGGCAGCCAGCAGGTTGCCATTATGGTCGCCGCGGCGATGGGCTTTGCCCTGAATGCCCTGATGGAGGAGAGCGCCATTCGCGAGTGGGGCTGGCGCATCCCGTTCCTGTTTGGCTGTTTAATCGTGCCGTTCATCTTTTTCCTGCGTCGTAAGCTGGAGGAGACCGAAGCGTTCAACGCACGGCGCCATCATCTGGCGATGCGCCAGGTTTTCAAAACGCTGCTGACAAACTGGCAGGTGGTGGTCGCAGGTATGCTGATGGTGGCGATGACCACCACCGCGTTCTACCTGATCACCGTTTACGCGCCAACCTTCGGCAAAAAAGTGCTGATGCTGAGCGCGTCGGACAGCCTGCTGGTCACGCTGCTGGTGGCCGTCTCTAATTTCATCTGGCTGCCGATAGGTGGAGCCCTCTCGGACCGCTTCGGTCGTAAACCGGTGCTGGTTGTCATGACGCTGCTGGCGCTCGCCACCAGCTACCCGGCACTGACGATGCTGGCGGCGGCCCCCAGCTTCTCCATGATGCTGAGCGTCCTGCTGTGGCTCTCTTTCCTCTACGGCCTGTATAACGGCGCGATGATCCCGGCGCTGACGGAAATCATGCCTGCTGAAGTCCGCGTGGCGGGGTTCTCGCTGGCTTATAGCCTGGCTACCGCCGTCTTTGGCGGTTTCACCCCGGTGATGTCCACCGCGCTGATTGAATACACGGGTGACAAAGCCTCGCCGGGATACTGGATGAGCTTTGCGGCGGTCTGCGCGTTGCTGGCAACGCTCTACCTCTACCGTCGCCGCGCGGCATCGCTGCAAAACACCGTTAAGTCACAGGGGGCCGCATGAAACGTACGTCTCGCTCTACCGCCATCGCGCTAATGACGATGTTCCTGAGCGTCAATGCCTGCGCAGAGGACGTGAAGGTCATGATTTCGGGCGGATTCAAGGCCGCCCTGGAAAAGCTGGCTCCGGAGTATGAACGCCGGACCGGGGATAACATTGTGATCATCCCCGGTCCCTCAATGGGCACTACGCCGCAGGCAATCCCAAACCGGCTCGCGCGCGGAGAGAAAGCCGACGTGGTGATTATGGTGGGCAATGCACTGGCGAAACTTGAACAGGCCCGTCTGACCCGGCCGGGTACGCGGACTGAACTCGCGGACTCTCCCATCGGCATGGTCGTGAAAAAAGGTGCGGATATCCCTGATATCAGCAGCGAGACGACGCTGCGTAATACCCTGCTGCAGGCTCGCTCCATCGCCTACTCAGACAGCGCCAGCGGCAGGTATGTCAGTGAAGAATTGTTCAAAAAGCTGGGGATTGAAAAGGAGGTGACGGGCAAAGCGACAAAAGTCGAGCGCATTCCGGTCGCATCAGAAGTGGCGAAAGGAAAATACGCCGTCGGGTTCCAGCAGGTCAGCGAGCTGCTGCCGATTCAGGGCGTCACCTTTATCGGTAAAATCCCGGATAATTTGCAATACATCACGCGCTTCGCTGGCGCGGTCACCCGTGACGCGGAACATCCCGCGGAGGGAAAAGCGCTGCTGAACTATCTCGCCTCACCGCCCTCAAGGGAAGTCATCCGCGAGACGGGGATGATCCCCGTTACGTCCGGCGATACTGCTCGGTGATCTGTTTTTCAAGCTCAGCCGCAATATAGGACTGGATGCGCCCCCGGCGTCGGATAAGCCCCACGGTACGCTTCACCTCCGGCGCCACCAGCGGCAAATGGGTCAGCAGCGTGTGCTCTGACGTCGGCATCGACATGGCGGGAACGGCAGCAATGCCGATCCCCGCCTCTACCATACCGAGCATCGTGGTGACATGACGCGTTTCGCAGACGCTGGGACGCTCGGGAATGATATCCCCCAGCAGGCGATCGAGCAGGTTGCGATTGCCGGACGTTTTATCGAGAGAGATGTAATCCTGCTGAAAAAATGCCTGCCACGTCAGCTGGCTCTTCTGCGCCAGCGGGTGATCCTTTCTGCATGCTGCAACATACACATCCTCCACCAGCGGGAAGAATTCGATTTCAGACGACAAGTTTCCTGCGAAGCAAATACCAAAATCCGCCTGGCTTCGGGCCACGGCGTCCATCACGTTGCCCGCGCTGCTGTCGATGAGCTTAATGCGAACGCGCGGATAGCGAGACTGAAAGCGACGGATCACATCGGGCATAAAGTAACAGGCTGCGGAAGGTACCGTGGCCACCGTGATCAGCCCCGTCCGCTCTTCGCTGGCTTTATCGACATCAGCCAGCATTGACTCTACGTTATCGAGCAGCTGCGCGGAGCGTTCCGCAAAGTTTTGCCCGTATAACGTCAGCGAGACGCGGCGGGTGGTTCGGTCAAAGAGTCGGTTCCCCAGCGCGGCTTCCAGCTTTTCAATCCTGCGGCTCAGCGCTGACTGGGACAGGCAGATAGATTCAGCGGCGACACGGAAGTTACCGTATTCCACTAACGCTCTGAAGGCATAGAGATCGTTGAGGTCAAAATTCACGGGCATAGTGTCTGGATGTCCTGTCAGGGGTCAGAGTTCGTTGAGATTAAGGCGGATGTACTCAGCGCGTTCGGCAATGGCCTGCCGCTCCTCGTCCTTCATGTCCGCAAGCTGTTTAAAAACAATGCCCAGCCGGGGGTTGTGACCGAGACGTGCCTGGTTACGCACAAAGAAATCCCAGTAAAGCGCATTGAAGGGACACGCCAGCTCGCCGGTGCGTTGATTGTGTTGATACCGACATCCCTGACAGTAGTTACTCATCTTATGGATGTAAGACGCGCTTGAAACATAAGGCTTACTGGCCAGTAAACCGCCATCGCCAAACTGGCTCATGCCGAGAGTATTGGGCAATTCCACCCACTCAAACGCATCAATATACACGCCCAGATACCATTCATGTACCGCCTGCGGCGAGAGACCACCGAGCAGGCTAAAATTCCCGATAATCATCAGGCGCTGGATATGGTGAGCGTAAGCCTCCGTGAGCGACTGTCCAATGGCGTGCGCCAGGCAGCGCATTTGCGTCTCGCCCGTCCAGAACCACTCCGGCAGCGGGATGTGCTGCTCTAACGCATTCAGCTCCCGATAGCCCGGCATTTGCGACCAGTAGATCCCGCGCACATACTCCCGCCAGCCAAGAATTTGCCGGATGAATCCTTCGACAGCAGGCAACGGCGCATCACCCGAGCGCCATGCCTGCTCGGCGGCGGCAACCACTTCACGGGGATTGAGCATTTTGGTGTTCAGCGCAAATGAAATTAAGGAGTGGAAAAGAAAAGGTTCTTCCGTGTGCATTGCATCCTGCCAGTTACCAAACTGGGGCAGGACGTGCGAAATAAACGCATCCAGCCGGGCTTTAGCTTCAGCACGGTCGACTGGCCAGCGAAAAGTGTTGGCCTGCGGTTCGCCAAAGGTGCGTACGCCGCAGCGTTGGATCTCTTCCCATAATGCTGAGCGATCGTGGCAGATGCGAGAGTCATCCGGAGCAGGCGGTTCACCGGACCAGCGCTTGCGGTTTTCAGCATCGAAATTCCATTTCCCCCCTTCGGGCTCGCCTTCCGGGGTCAACAGCACGCCATGCTGACGACGCATTTCCCGATAAAAATATTCCATTCGCCAGCTTCTACGCGATGCAAAGAACGCGCTCACCTGCTCCCGGGAGGTGAAAAAATGCTCGCTGCTGACGCAGGTCGTCTCGACGGTCGCCGTTTTCGCCCACGCCTGCAACTGCGCATCAAGGCGCCATTCATCGGGCTCCTGCCACATCACCCTGCCAGCACGGTAATGTGCGATAAGCGCGTTGAGATTATCTTCCAGCGCGCCGCGATTTGAACCCTCAGAGAGCCGGACATACCTTACCCGATGCCCCTTTTCTTTTAACTCAGCGGCAAACGCGCGCATGGCTGCGAAGATAGCGATGATTTTCTGAGCATGATGAAGGACATACGCGGTTTCCGCCCGCAGTTCCAGCATCACGTAAATGACATTCGGGCTGCAGGTATCAAACCAGCTGTGATGCGGATTGAGCTGATCGCCCAGAATCAGGCGTAGTTCGGTCAACGGTGGCTCCTGCGACAGCGCTCAGAACAGTATTTGACCTCATCCCAGCATTTCGCCCACTTCTTGCGCCACGTCATGGGCCGCTGACAGTGCACACACGCCCGACAGGGCAGGTTCTGCTTGTTACCTTTGAAATCACTCATCTTTTCAATACCGGACTGATTTATTCACTCGGGCTGCGGATAAAGGCTACGACAGACATCACAAAATGAAGGTGATGCCTGCAAAGCGCTACCCACTGCTCTGTACGAAATGATAGTTTATTCAGGCTGGAAGTGTAGAAATAAGCCATTTTCTGGCATCTTAACTGAACCTGACTTTCCCATTTTTGTTCAAGTGACGAGTTTGCGAGCAAAGCGATGATTAAGTGGCCCTGGAAAACGAATGAGGCTGGCCGGGATATGGCGCTGCCGTGGGATGACGCGCTGGCGATCCCTGTTCTGGCGAATCTCCAGCCGGACGAACAGTCAAAACTGGTTCAGCTGGCGGATCGTTTTTTGCAGCAAAAACGCCTGGTTCCTCTGCAGGGGTTCGAGCTGGATCCCCTGAAAAACGCGCGTATCGCCCTGCTTTTCTGCCTGCCGGTGCTTGAACTGGGTATCGAGTGGCTGGACGGCTTCCACGAAGTGCTGATCTACCCGGCGCCCTTCATCGTCGACGATGAGTGGGAGGATGACATCGGCCTGGTACACAACCAGCGGGTGGTACAGTCCGGACAAAGCTGGCAGCAAGGGCCGATTATCCTGAACTGGCTCGACATTCAGGACTCGTTCGACGCGTCAGGCTTTAATCTGATTATTCATGAAGTCGCGCATAAGCTGGATACCCGCAACGGCGACCGCGCCAGCGGTGTTCCGCTGATCCCGCTGCGTGAAGTCGCAGGATGGGAGCACGATCTGCATGCGGCGATGGATAACATCCAGGACGAGATCGATCTCGTGGGCGAAAGTGCCGCCAGCATTGATGCCTACGCGGCGACCGACCCCGCAGAGTGCTTCGCGGTGCTTTCAGAGTACTTCTTCAGCGCCCCCGAACTCTTCGCCCCGCGTTTCCCGGCGCTATGGCAGCGTTTTACCCAGTTTTATCAGCAGGATCCGCTTAAGCGTCTGCGTCAAAATGAGGCGGTCGGCCCTTCCCCTCACCAGGTACATTAATTTTTTTCGACAGGGGTGCGCCCGGTTAACCGTACCCCGATGCTCAGTACGAGAAACAGCACCGCCATTCCCCCTGCCGCCATCGTTAAATACTGCTCACCGAAAAAGCGCGTGACTACGGGCACCAGCAGCGCGCTGATGCCGTAGCCTAACGTATGGCTGGTGGCGATCGCGCCCGCGCCTTTCCCCGTGGTCAGCCGATCGTTCAACAGTAGCTGATAGCCCGGTGTTGCCATCGCCGCGCCGAGCGAGGTGACAGCAATTCCCACGTAGAACAGCGCCAGCCCGGCAATACACATCAACCCAAGTCCTGCCACCATCAATACCGCCGCCATACAGAGCAACGTCAGCGGGCTGAAGTGCTGCGGGCGAACAATCAAAAATTGCGCCGCGAGCGTGGCCAGCGCGGCCAGGCTCAGCAGGAGCGCAACATGGTGGCTGATCTCACGGGCGTTGCCCTCCAGCAAGGGGCTGAGATGCGGCGTGAGGCCAAGCTGCATCAGGCTCACCAGCGCCGCCAGCAGCATCGCCAGCAGCAGGAACGGCAGCATAGAGACCTGCAGACGGGTCGCCTGATGCGCCACCGGCGGTAGCGGAGGGTCGGCCACTTCTCGCAGCACCAGCAGCAGAGCGATAAACGGCGCAATCGCCATGAGCCAGAGCGGTGCCACCGGGTTAATGCTGAGCATCATTGCTGCCAGCGGTGGCCCCAGCAGACGGCCGCAGCTCAGGCCGGAGCTGATGGTGGCCAGCGCCGCCATGCGTTTGTCCAGCCCCGCACGCTGAATAGCCCAGGTCTGGGCGGCAGGCACCATCCCCGACACGGTTAAACCGTAGAGCAGGCGCGAAAAGATCAGCCCCGCCAGCCCCCAGGTGCTCTGGAGCAATCCGGCCGCCATTGCCCAGACCACCACGGCCATCACGGCGAAGCTGGCAAGATAGCCGCTGAGCGAGGCCACCATCACGACCTTACAGCCGCGTCGCTCGCTCTGACGCCCCCACCAGGGCGATGCCGGTAAAAAAAGCATGGAGCCGAACATTAACAGCCCGGCCCAGACCGAGAGCGACAGCCCGGTCAGGTTCACCAGCTGCGGGAGCATGACCAGCAAACCGTTCTGCCCGATGCCCAATAAACCTGCACAGAGTGCCAGCGGCCAGTTGGCTTTAGAGGTAACGTTTTCAGTCAGCGTTTCTGAATTAGCGCGCATGAGAATGTGAACATAGTGTCAATAAATGTGTGGAAATTATGAAGTTTATGAAAACAAATATTGCAAAAATGGTTGCGAGTGTAAATAGAATGAATATCATAACGAGAATTATTATCAATCATGGAATGAGGTACATCTATGCGTACTCTGCCCCGCTCCGCCGGTACAGACGTTGCGGCCCAGTGTTTTTTAAACGCCCTGCTACGCGAAACGACGGACTGGCGCTATCTCCCCGCAGCCGCTGCGGATGAGCTGGCGCATATTCATATCCCGCTTTCTCCCGCTCAGGCCCTGCGGGTTCCGGTACGCTATTTCTCCCCCACCCAGCACCATCAGTACTGTTTCCCGGCAATGCTTATCCAGAGCGATAGCGACTGCGGTGACGCCGTCACATATACCCAACTGGTTGATTTACTTCTTGAAAAACCATCAGTAAAAGGCGTTCTTGATGCCGATACGCTGGCGCGTTTTAAGCAACGCGTGCTGGAAAGTCATGCGCATACCTGGCAGGCGATCGACCTGCGCCACAGCTGGTCCACGCTGCGTGATAAACCGCTGACGTTTGCTGAAGCAGAACAGGCGCTGCTGGTCGGCCACGCATTTCACCCGGCACCGAAGTCGCACGAGCCATTCAACGAAACCGAAGCGCGACGCTATCTGCCTGATTTTGCCTCCCGTTTCCCGCTGCGCTGGTTTGCCGTTGAGAGCACGCGCATTGCCGGTGACAGCCTGAACGTCTCCCTGCGCGAACGTCTGCTGCGCTTCGCCGCCCAGAGCGCGCCTGAGCTGCTCGGCCACTTCACCGACACGCGCTGGCTGTTGCCTATGCACCCATGGCAGGCAGAGCATCTGCTGGGTCAGGCCTGGTGCCAGCGTCTGGTGGAAAACGGTTCATTGCAGGATCTGGGCGAAGCGGGCGCACAGTGGCTGCCCACCAGCTCGTCCCGCTCGCTGTACAGCGAAACCAACAGCGACATGATTAAATTCTCCCTCAGCGTGCGCCTGACCAATTCCGTGCGCACGCTGTCGGTGAAAGAAGTTAAGCGCGGGATGCGCCTGGCGCGCCTGGCGAAAACGGAACGCTGGCAAACGCTTCAGGCACGCTACCCGACGATGCGCGTGATGCAGGAAGACGGCTGGGCGGGGCTGCGTGACGAAAACGGCGTGGTGCAGGAAGAGAGCCTGATGGCCCTGCGCGTCAATCTGCTGTTTGACACGCCGGACACGCAGACCAACGTGCTGGTCAGCCTGACCCAGGCCGCCCCGGATGGCGGTGACAGCCTGCTGGCTGCGGCAGTGCGTCGTCTGAGCCAGCGTCTGGATTTACCCCTCGCTCAGGCCGCACGCTGCTGGCTGGACGCCTATTGTGACCGCGTGTTACTCCCCCTGTTCAGCGCCGAGGCGGACTACGGCCTGGTGCTGCTCGCCCACCAGCAAAATATCCTGGTTGAGATGCAGCAGGATTTCCCCGTCGGGCTTATCTACCGTGACTGCCAGGGCAGCGCCTGGACCGAAGGAGCCGACGGGTGGCTGAAAGAGGCGGGTGAAACTGACGTGGAAAACCGCTTCGGTGAGAGCCAGCTGCTGCGCTACTTCCCTTACTACCTGCTGCTGAACTCCACCCTTGCGGTGACTGCCGCCCTTGCCGCCGCCGGTTTCGACAGTGAAGAGCGCCTGATGGCGCGCGTGCGTGACGCGCTGGTCGCGCTGCGCCGTACGGCGAAGCAGACCCGCTGCCTTGACTACGTGCTGGACAGCCCGACCTGGAACTGCAAAGGCAACTTCTTCTGTTATCTGCACGATCGCAACGAAAACACCATCGCCGATCCGGCGGTGATCTATTTCGACTTTAGCAACCCGTTCTACAAGGAGAAGGCGTAATGGCCATCGCGAATATCGTCCATTCTGGCTTCGGCTTTCGCTGCACCGCAACGGATACCGCGCTGCCGCTGACGTTAGGTCTCGACGGCAGCGCGGTGCTGGAGCGTCTCGGGGCTATCCCAGCGGGCTGGCTGGTGGAAGCGCTGGATCAGCTGTTTGTCGCCGCACCCGCGCTGACCGGCATTACGCTGCCGTGGGCAACCTGGCAGGATGAACCTCAGGCAAAGGCGCTGTTTAGCCTGGCCCACGGGGATTACCTGGCGCGTGAAACCTTCTGGCAATTGCCGCTCTGGCTGAAAGGCGAACGACCGCAGGCGAGCAACGGTATGCAGTTTGATGAGAGCCGTCAGCTGTACTTCCCGCAGCGCCCTCGCCGCCCGCAGGGTGAGGTGTATCGCCGTTACGATCCGCAAATTAAACGCACGCTGAGCTTCCGCGTGGCCGACGTGGCGCTGGACGGCGAACGATTCACGCAATGGATGAACAACCCGCGCGTGAACGCCTTCTGGGAGATGGCCGGCCCGCAGGCCGAACAGGAAAACTACCTGCGCCGTCAGCTTGACTCGACCTACTGCTACCCGGTTATCGGCTGCTTCGACGACCAGCCGTTCGGCTACTTTGAACTCTACTGGGCACCAGAAGACCGCATTGGCCGCCACTACCGCTGGCAGCCGTTCGACCGCGGGCTGCATATGCTGGTGGGCGAAGAGCGCTGGCGCGGCGCGCAGTACATTCGCAGCTGGCTGCGCGGTCTGAGCCACTACCTGTATCTGGATGAACCGCGCACGACGCGCATTGTGGCCGAGCCGCGCTTCGACAACCAACGCCTGTTCCGCCACCTGGCGTCCGCCGGTTTCGACACCGCAAAAGAGTTCGACTTCCCGCACAAGCGCTCGCGCCTGATCGTGAGCGAGCGTCACCGCTTCTTCCATGAGGTGGAACTGTGAACGCGCTCTGGCAGAAAGTAAACCGCGAGATGGTGGCGAAGATCCTCGCCGAACTGGAATACGAACGTACCCTGCGCGCTGAGCCGGTTTCGTCGGACGGCTGGCGCATTACCATGGGCTCGGAGTCCTGGCAGTTTCGCGCCACGCGCGGGATATGGGGCTGGCTGCATATCGATCCTGATTTCCTGACCACCGCCAGCGGCGCCGCCGTGGAAGCGGAAAGCGCGCTGCTGCAGCTGGCGACCGTGCTGGAGATGAGCGACGCGCAAACGGCAGAGCATATGGAAGATCTTTACGCCACGCTTCGCGGTGATATTCAGCTGCTCCAGGCGCGTGAAGCGCTGGATGCCGACGCGCTTATCCACCTCGACCCGGATGAATTACAGTGTCTGATGAGCGGTCATCCTAAGTTTATTTTCAACAAAGGCCGCCGCGGATGGGGGCTGGATGCCCTGCATCAGTACGCGCCTGAGTATCGCGGACGTTTTCGTCTGCACTGGGTTGCCGTTCAGCGTGAACACCTGGTCTGGAGCAGCGACGCCGATTGCGACATTCAGAATCTGCTTGCCAGTACCATGGACAACGCCGAGCACGTCCGGTTTGAGCATCGCTGGCAGGCGCTGGGGCTCGACGAAAGCTGGCTGCCCGTGCCGCTACACCCGTGGCAGTGGCAGCAGAAAATTGCCATTCACTTCCTGGCGCAGCTGGCACGCGGTGAGATGGTGGAGCTGGGCGAATTTGGCGATGAGTATCTGGCGCAGCAGTCCCTGCGCACGCTCACCAACGCCAGCCGTCGCGCGCCGTTTGACATCAAGCTGCCGCTGACCATCTACAACACCTCCTGCTATCGCGGCATTCCGGGCAAATACATTGCCGCCGGGCCGCTGGCCTCACGCTGGCTGCAGCAGCAGTTCGCCTCTGACGCCACGCTGATTCGCTGCGGCGCGCAGGTACTGGGTGAACCCGCCGCCGGATATCTGTCGCATCCGGGCTATGCCGCATTACCGAAAGCGCCCTACCGCTATCAGGAGATGCTGGGGGTGATCTGGCGCGAGAATCCGTCCTGTTATTTAGAAGACGGTGAACAGGCGGTGCTGATGGCGGCGCTGATGGAAACCGATAACGCCGGGCGTCCGCTGATCGACGCGTGGATTAAGCGCTCGGGGCTAAGCGCCGACGCGTGGCTGGAAAAGCTGTTCGACGCGACGGTGATCCCGTTCTATCACCTGCTCTGCCGCTACGGCGTGGCGCTGATCGCCCACGGTCAGAACGTGACGCTGGTGATGAAAAACTACGTGCCGCAGCGCATCCTGCTGAAGGATTTCCAGGGTGATATGCGTCTGGTGGACGAAGATTTCACGCAGGCGCAGAGCCTGCCGGCGCAGGTGAAGGACGTTACGGCACGTCTGAGCGCGGATTACATCATCCACGACCTGCAAACCGGCAACTTTGTGACGGTGCTGCGCTTTATCTCGCGTCTCACCCTGCAATGCGGCGTGAGCGAAATCCGTTTCTATCAAATCCTGGCGGGGGTATTGCGCCGGTATATGGCTGCGCACCCCGAGCTTGCGGAACGTTTCGCGATGTTCGACCTGTTTAAGCCGCAAATTATTCGAGTGATCCTCAACCCGGTCAAACTGACCTTCTCCGAGCATGACGGCGGCAGCCGCATGCTGCCGAACTACGTTACCGACCTTGATAACCCTCTTTTTCTGGCCTCCCGGGAGTCAGCGCAATGAAAACCTATGATTTCATCGGCATTGGTATTGGCCCGTTTAACCTCAGCATCGCCGCCCTGGCCGAAGGGCTGGACGGTTTTAGCTCGCTGTTCCTTGAGCGCAAGCCGCACTTCTCCTGGCACCCGGGGATGATGGTGCCGGACTGCCACATGCAGACCAGCTTCCTGAAAGATCTGGTCAGCGCCGTAGAGCCCACCAACCGCCACAGCTTTCTGAACTACCTGGTGCAGCGTAAAAAGTTCTACCGCTTCCTGACCACCGAACAGCGCACGGTGTCTCGCGAAGAGTTTGCCGATTACCTGTGCTGGGCGGCAGAAAACCTCACCAACCTCGCCTTCAGCCAGCAGGTGCAGCAGGTGAGCTTTGATGAGACAAGCGGTCTGTTTGAGGTCGTGACCCAGCGGGATCGGTTCTTTGCCCGCCACGTCTGCGTGGGGATTGGCAAACAGATTAACCTCCCGGATTGCGTGACGGTGCAGGACGACACCTGTTTCCACGCCAGCGAGATGATGCTGCGCACGCCAAATTTAGCGGGCAAGCGCGTGACCGTCGTCGGTGGCGGCCAGAGCGGTGCCGACCTGTTCTTAAATATCTTCCGCGGGGAATGGGGCCAGCCGCTAAGCCTGAACTGGGTGTCGCGCCGTAACAATTATAACGCGCTGGATGAAGCCGCCTTCGCCAACGAGTACTTCACGCCGGAGTATGTGGACAGCTTCTCCACGCTCGGCGAAGAGGCCCGTCGTCAGATGCTGCACGAGCAGAAGATGACCTCTGACGGCATTACCACCGAGTCCCTGCTGGCAATTTACCGCGCCATGTATCACCGCTTTGAGGTGCTGCGTGAAAAACCGTGGGCGCACCTTCTGCCGTCCCGCTCGGTGACGTCACTGGCGCGTCAGGAAAACGGTCAGCGTCTGAGCATACAGCATCATCTCGACGGCGGTCGCGAACAGCTGGATACCGACGTGGTGATCTTTGCCACCGGCTATCGCGCCGTGCAGCCTGCGTTCCTTGCCCCGCTGTCTCACCGCCTGCATCTGGATGCGGATGAAGCCTTCTGCATCAACAACGATTTCACCCTCGAATGGGACGGCCCGCAGAGCAACCGCCTGTTTGCCGTCAATGCCGGGATGCACCGTCTCGGCATTGCTGAACCCCAGCTCAGCCTGATGGCCTGGCGTGCCGCACGCATTCTTAACCGCGCGCATCCTGACGAGCCATTTGAGCTGGCTACCACACCCGGCGTTATCCACTGGCGCACCACCGCCAGCCAGGACAGCAGCCCGGTTTTTAACGCGTTAGAGAAAACGACCGAGTACTGACACACACAATCAGGATCAACATAACAATGAAACGTTCTCATCTTTGGGTTTTAAATCCTTGCTTGCTTGCAATGCTTTCTACCTCTGCGTGGGCGGAAGAACAAAAGGAAGAAAATATCGTGGTCTCCGCCAGCCGTGCACACCGCAGCGTGGCCGAGATGGCGCAGACCACGTGGGTTATTGAACGGTCTGAAATTGAGCAGCAGGTTCAGGGCGGAAAGGAGATTAAAGAAGTCCTGGCGCAGCTGATCCCGGGCATGGACGTCAGCAGCCAGGGGCGTACCAACTACGGTATGAACCTGCGCGGGCGCTCGATGATGGTGATGGTGGACGGCGTGCGCCTGAACTCCTCCCGCAGCGACAGCCGCCAGCTCGACTCCATCGATCCGTTCAACATTGACCGTATCGAAGTGATCTCCGGCGCCACGTCCCTCTACGGCGGCGGCAGCACCGGCGGCCTGGTGAACATCGTCACCAAAAAAGGCCAGCCGGAGACCGAAGTTGAGTTCCAGACCGGAGCAAAAAGCGGCTTTAACAGCCACAACGACCACGATGAGAACGTGTCGGCGGCGGTCAGCGGCGGCAACGACAACGCCTCGGGTCGTCTGTCGGTGTCGTATCAGCGTTACGGCGGCTGGTATGACGGCAACGGCGACGAGGTGATCATTGATAACACCCAGACCGGCTTACAGTATTCCGACCGTATTGATGTGATGGGGACCGGCACCCTCAACATTGACGAACACCAGCAGCTTCAGCTCACGACGCAGTACTATAAGAGCGAGTCCGACGGCAAGCATGGCCTGTACCTCGGGAAAAACTTCTCGGCGGTCACGGGCGATGCGACTGCCTATAACAAAGGTAATCTCGATTCTGACCGTATACCGGGTACCGAGCGTCATCTGATTAACCTGCAATACTCCAATACCGACTTCTGGGGCCAGGATCTGGTTGCGCAGATTTACTATCGTGACGAAAGCCTGACCTACTACCCCTTCCCGACCCTGACCAAAGGCGTCGTGAGCAGCATCGGTGCGTCGCAGCAGAAAACCGATTTTTACGGCGGCAAGCTGACGCTGAACAGCAAACCGATGGATGATTTAACCCTGACCTGGGGTGTGGATGCCGACCATGAAACCTTCGATGCCAATCAGCAGTTCTTTGATCTGAGCAAAGCAGCGGCGAGCGGCGGCATGGAGCTTGATAACGCCTATAACGTGGGCCGCTACCCGGGTTACAGCATTACCAACCTCGCCCCGTTCCTGCAGGCCAGCTACGACATTGACGCCATCACCCTGAGCGGCGGCGTGCGCTACCAGTACACCGAAAACAAGGTGGACGATTTTGTGGGTTACGCCCAGCAGCAGGCCATTGCAACCGGGAAAGCCACCTCCGCAGACGCGGTGCCGGGCGGGAAAACCGATTACAACAACTTCCTGTTTAACGCCGGGATCCTCGGTCGTCTGACCGAACAGCAGCAGCTGTGGTTTAACTTCTCCCAGGGCTTTGAAATTCCGGATCTGGCGAAGTACTACGGTTCCGGGACTTATCAGCTCAGCAACGGTCACTATCGCCTGCTGAACAGCGTGAACGTGAACGACTCGACGCTTGACGGCATCAAGGTCAACGCATACGAGCTGGGCTGGCGCTACACCGGCGATAACCTGCGTACCCAGGTCGCGGCGTATTACTCGCTCTCGGACAAAACGATCACCATCAACAAGACGGACATGAACATCAACCTCGAAGACGACAAGCGTCGTATCTACGGGATTGAAGGCCAGGTGGACTATTTCTTCACCGACAGCGACTGGAGCACGGGCGCGAACTTTAACGCCATTAAGTCTGAAACCCGCGAAAACGGTAAATGGGAGAAGCTGACGGTAGACAGCGCCAGCCCGTCAAAAGCCAGCGCATGGGTCAACTGGGCACCGGGCGACTGGACCCTGCGCGTGCAGAGCACGCAGACCTTTGACGTGTCAGATGCGGACGGCAAGAAGATCGATGGCTATAACACGGTCGACTTCCTGGGCAGCTACGCCCTGCCGGTGGGTAAAGTGAGCTTCAGCGTGGAGAACGTGCTGGACAAAGACTACACCACCGCCTGGGGCCAGCGCGCGCCGGGGCTGTATAGCCCAACCTACGGTGCACCAGGTCTGTATACCTATAAAGGCCGTGGCCGTACGTTTGGTCTGAACTACTCCGTACTGTTCTAATCCTGTGCGCCGCCTGCGGGCGGCGCAATTTGCTGCGTAATTTCAGCACGAATTTGCTATAAAATCAGCGATTTGCTGAAATTGTCGGCAAACGAACGAAAAGTACGTTTTCCCCCTTTGACAAGACGAACTGAGGTCGCTACTATTCGCCTCGTTCACACGATTCCTCTGTAGTTCAGTCGGTAGAACGGCGGACTGTTAATCCGTATGTCACTGGTTCGAGTCCAGTCAGAGGAGCCAAATTTAAAAAGCCTGCTTTTAGAGCAGGCTTTTTGCTTTTCTGTTAGCCGTTACTTTCCACAGCCCCTGTCAACTGACGCCAGGCCGCCACTTCCTCATCCAGCCACTCACTAAAGAGAGCCACCTCCGGTTTCGCTTCCGTTAACTGCGATGTCACCAGCCAGTAAGGCCAGGGATAAGGTGCAGTGAAAGGGGTAAGCTGGACCAGTTCGCCCCGGGTGATGGCATCCTGTACCAGAGAGCGACGTTCCAGCGCGATACCTTTACCGAGTCTGACAGCCTCAAGGACTAAATTTGAGTCGTTAATGCATAACCCGCCGGGCACAATATCTTTTTCCAGTCCCGCATTGAAACACCAGGTTTTCCACGACTCCATGGAGAATATGATTTTACTCTTTGCCACCTCTGCTGGCGTTGCCGGGAGGATGCCGCCGTTATAACCGGGTGCTGCAACCACAATCAGTTCATCTGAAAACAGATAATGGCAGTCGCTTCCTTCCCAGTTACCTTTCCCCATGCGTATCGCCACATCTATCCCTTCCTGCTGCATGCTGGTTATCGTCAGACTGGCCTGGATCCGCAGCGTGATGTGTGGATATTTTTCCCGAAACCGCTCCAGACGCGGCAACAACCAGTGACAACCAAAAGACGGCACCATCGCCAGCGTCAGTTCCAGTATTCTCGGTTTCACCTGCACTAACCGGGTGGCATCTGCGATATGATTCAGCGCTTCGCGCACCTGTAACGCGTAGAGACGCCCCTCTTCGTTGATCTGCACCCCTCGCCCATGACGGATAAACAGCTTCACCCCCACCATTTCCTCCAGCACTTTAATCTGCTGGCTGATGGCGGAATGGGTAACGTGAAGCTCTTTCGCCGCAAGCGTTACGCTGCCAAGGCGAGCCACAGCTTCAAAACTACGCAAACTTGCGATAGGTGGAAAATCCGACATGAAACCACTCCCACATAGACTGAATCTGATAAACGCTAACCGGCCAATCTGTCAGTAATACTAACTCAGGCCGTAAGATACTGATGATATTCGCCATAACGAATTTATTGTAATGTCTGTTTATCATCTTCAATGAAGCGTTTTTTCACACAGACAGGAAAACTGGAATCATGATAAAGCTGATTGGCATGATGGATTCTCCTTATGTACGCCGCGTGGCGGTCTCCCTGGAACTTTATGGCGTTGCGTTTGAAAGCCAGCCGTTGTCCGTATTCAGCACATTTGAGGAATTTTCCCGGATTAACCCTGCGGTAAAAGCGCCAACGCTGGTTCTGGAGAATGGAACACGTCTGATGGACTCGTCTCTCATACTGAATTATTTTGAGGCTCAGGCCGCGCCTGAACGGAGACTCCTGCCCGTGACGCCGGATGCACTGGCGAACGATCTCCAGACGCTGGGCTTTATCCTCGCCGCCGCGGAGAAAGCTGTGCAAAATGTGTACGAACACAACCTGCGCCCGGCGGAGAAACAACATAATCCGTGGATAGAACGTATTACCGTCCAGCTGCTGGCTGCCTGTCGGGAATGGAACGCGCTGCTGGAAGCCCGTCCGGAAAACGCGGTGGCCGATCAGGTTGCTGTCACCAGTACGGTTATCTGGACATTTATTCAGTCAATGATCCCTCACGTCGTTAACGCCGGGGATTTTAAAAAGATTCAGGCGGTTGCCGACGTTTTCGAAAACCAGGCGGCATTTAAAAAATACCCTTTTAGTTAACGCTTCGCTCGGCGTGTTATGGGGCTTTTCAGCCCCTTTTTTTTAGGCAGGAATCGACAGACCCGCGGTGGTGGCATAGCGACCGTTGAAAAAGATGAGCGGTTCACCTTCAGTATGTAACGAATCCACCACCTCACCGATGAATATCCAGTGATCGCCACCGTCTACCTGACTCCACATTTTGCACTCAAGATGCGCGAGTGCCCCGTCAATCAAAGGCAGTTTAAAGCCGCTGACCCGGTGGTCTACGCGATGAAATTTGTCGCTCCCCGCGCTGGCAAAAATATCGCTAACCTGATGCTGATGGCCCGACAGGACATTTATCGCAAAGGCGTCCGCCTCCAGAAAATGCTGAGCGTACCAGGATTGCTTGCGCAGGCTCCAGAGCACCAGCGGAGGTTCCAGGGAGACGGTGTTAAAGCTGCTGATGGTTAGCCCATGGAAATTGTTATCTTTATCCATCATGGTCACGACACACACGCCAGTTGCGAATTGACCAAATACGTTCCGTAATGTTCGGCTATCAAACTGCGCCATATTATTTCACCTCTGCTAAGCCTGAAGACGCGACCTGCTGCTGCAGCGCGCCGGCAAAAATTGTCAGCCCTTCATCCAGAACGCTGTCTTCAATCGTTAGCGGCATTAAAAAGCGGATAGCATTTGCCTGTTTGCCGCATTTAAGAAGAATAAGCCCCTCACGGGCACAGCTTTTGACTAACCGATCGATAAGCCCGGTCGCCGGCGTTCGCTCTCCATGCTCCAGAGAAAAAAGCTCCAGCGCAATCATGGCGCCAGTCCCGCGTATCTCATAGCCAATCGACAGAGGGCTGACAATGGACACTAAGGCGGAGCGCAGACGTTGACCCAGACGCCGGGCTGCGCCCAGCAGGTCCGTCTCTTCAAAGAGCTTAAGTACCGCCAGCGCCGCCGCGCAGGAAAGCGGGTTGCCTGCCCAGGTTCCACCAAGACCGCCCGGTGCCACCTGGTTGATAAGCGACTCACGGCCCACCACGCCAGACAGCGGAAGCCCGCCGGCAACGGATTTACCGAACACAATTAAATCGGCGTCAACACCGGTTTGTTCCATAGCAAAGAACGTCCCCGTGCGCCCCGCGCCAGACTGAACTTCATCCGCGATTAACACGATGCCTTCCCGGTCACAGAGTTCACGCAGAGCACGCATAAACGCAGGCGGCACGACGTAAAACCCGCCCTCTCCCTGAACGGGCTCGATGACGATGGCGGCCACATCCTGGGGGGCAATGTCGCTCGTTAATATCGTCTTGAGGCCCGCCAGCGCCTGAGCAATATCACGCTCCGTCTCTCCCTGCGGGAAGGGTGCCCGGAAGACCGGGCCGGGCATGATCCCCATCCCCTGGCTGTAGGGCGCAATTTTGCCGTTCATCGCGAGGGTCATAAACGTACGCCCGTGATAGGCACCGCTGAAAACAATCACACCGCTTCGCCGCGTGGCCACGCGGGCAACCTTAAGCGCGCTTTCCACCGCTTCGGACCCCGTCGTCAGGAGAAAACTCCGTCGGTCAAAATCTCCCGGCATTAAGGCGTTAATACGTTCACACACCGCGATATACGATTCATAAGGGGTGGCGGCAAAACAGCTGTGGGTAAACTGGTGCAGCTGGCGCTCAACGGCCGCGATGACGTTGGGATGAAGATGGCCGGTATTGAGCGCGGCAATGCCGCCGGAAAAATCAATGTAGCGACGGTTGTTGACGTCATATATCACCGCATTTTCCGCTCGTTGAATATAAACCGGATGCATCTGGTTAATACCACGGGCGACGGCACCCTCCCGTCGCTGCAAAAGCTGCTCGACTACAGTATCCATAACGCTCTCCTCAGGGGGCGGTCGGAACAACCGCCCGTCAGGTTATTGATGACGCGCCTGTTGCAACATGGCATCTGCATGCTGGTTTAACTGCTGACGATCGCCATAGCGGTAAGGATCGAGGAAATCGAAACGGACCGGTTTATCTCCGCGGTCGAACAAGTGCCCGATTCCACCAGGCGCGTTATGAGCCCAGTAGAACAGAGAATCGGCAAATTCCTCCGTTGCCCGGGACAGGTAACGATTGGTGAAATCAGAGAAATCGATGGGGAAATGCTCGCGGTTGTCAGCAAAAAGCGAATGAAGAGTAGCAATCACCTCTTTTTCTGGAAGATTACCGGCGCGATAGGCTTCCATTGTTTCGCAGGCCTTATCGAAAATAGCCTCATAGTAAGGGCTCTCAATGGAAAGATGTCCCGGATAGGTTGCGCTTTCAAATTCCTTCTCAAGCCGCTCGTCATCACCGTGCTGCTGATAGTCGCTGAGGATTTTACGCAGACGCAACACGCCGATGTAACTGCCGCTAATCCAGATACGGAACCACGCATTCCACAGTGGGAAGCTATCAAATGCGGTGAATGAATTTGCCACCAGCCTGTCGTTTACCTTCACCACTTCCAGGCTGTAATCCTGATAGCTGGCGAAATTCGCTGCTGACCAGTCATCCTGTCTGACGGCACGAACAATTTTAGGCCCGACGCGCAGAATCGATTCGAACGTATTCACCAACCCGCGCGAGAACAGCGGATCGACAAAGCCCACTGCATGGCCTAAAAGGCAATAACGCTCCCCTACGCTTTCGCGGCTGGTGTAATTCAGACGAGGTGCAACAGTCCATTCGCGTACCCGTGCCGCGCTCTCAAAGTGACGGGCAACGGAGGGGTGCTCATCGAGAAAACGGGTAAACTCTTCTTCCGGATCGCCTGCGGGACCATGTTTATCAATATCGAACTGCAGGCCGACGCTGCATAAGGTATTGGTCGAATAGGGGTGGTTGTTGAACGGAATAATCCACAGCCATCCGCCTTCAAACATGTGGTGCAGCGTGCTCTGTGAGAGCGGGGTCGGCGAACCGGTCACGTCCGTTGAGGCGATGACGTCTTCATACAGTTTGACCCCTGTCATATGGGTGAACAACGAACGCGTACGGCTCTGCATCTCACGAGCACCTTCGCGCAGGCCAAACTTATCGGCAACCGGTGAACGATAGCCTGCTGCATCCACGACGTACCTGGCTTTTATCTGCTCTTTTCCCAGATCCAGCAGCATCCCGTCGCCGGTTTCTTCAATCGACTGGATGCGGGTTTGCTGGCGAATATCGGCCCCCAGACGTGCGGCCAGCGCCAGATAATAGGCATCAATATCCTGACGGAACAGATGCGCTTCCGGCGACAATACCGGTGTCGACACAACGTCCTGGGGATTATGCGCTTTATTCTTACCGTTCCATGCAAAGCTGAACGCCAGTTTAATACCGGCGCTCGACGTACCAATATTTTCCATCAGCGCGTGAATTTCCCCCGGCCAGGCCAGCTCAGGAATATTGTACTGACGCGCCAGAATTTTCAACAGTACAGCACTTTCCGGCACCATCGATTCCCCGACGGCAAAGCGAGGATGGGTACCGGCATCAATAATCACCACGTTTAATTTCTGTTTTGCCAGAATAGCGCCGAGCATGGTTCCTGCAATACCGCTCCCGATGATGGCCACATCATAATGACTTTGTTTCATTGCTTTACCCTTAATAATATTACTGAGTGACTAACTGAGTTGTTATTTCGATTTCATGTTCACGCGTGTGATCTGCCTGAATCAGAAAAAGATATGTTGCCTGTTGTGTTAACCATTCTCTCGCCAGAGACAGGGCAATTTCTTTGCCAGTGCGCTGCGGCATTGTCAGTACCATGGTGGGTCCCTGAAAGCGATAGCGCGTACAGCAAATGGAAATAGGTGCCCCAACATTGGCATTAATAAAATCGACCGGAGAGACGCGCGATTTTATTGCCATGTCATGAATAATTTTCTCACTGGTATTCACCGGGAATGCCGTGCCAAACTGAATAACCCCGACGCTTTCAAGATGATTATCCAGCAATGCCTGGTGCTGTTGATAAAGTTCATCGACAGTAAACAGCACATTTAAAGACAATGGGTCGGCTGTTTTTAGCCCCCGGCGCAAGGTCTCATCTAAATCTGACCAGATTAATGAGCGTGCGGTACTCGTAGAAACGATCTTCATTAGCTGCCCCACCTTTTACATTACGGTAAATATCAGGCAGGTGTTAAAACCACCAAACCCAATCGTCATGCTTAACCCGGTCTTTCCCGTTAAGGGCTGAGGCTGCGCGGCAGGTAAATTAAAACGCAGGCCATCAATCGGCTTTTTCAGTTCATACACCGGGGGGATCGTGCCCGCATTGAGGCTATGAATGAGCGCGATGGCTTCCAGCGCCCCTGTCGCCCCCAGCGTATGGCCAAAATTGCCCTTCGTCGCGAAGACCCAGGGACGATGTGTGAAAAACTGGTTATAGGCATTGCTTTCAACCCGATCGTTGGTCAGGGTACCCGAACCGTGCGCATTAATAAGCGCAATATCGCCAGGTTCAAGTCCCGCCTGCGTCAGGGCACGCTGCAATGCCAGGCGGATGCCATTGCCTTGCTCATCCGGCGCGGTCAAGCCTGCCGCATCGTTAGACGCCCCAGCACCGACAAGCCTTGCCAGCACGCGTGGTGCAGAGCCGCCTTCTCGTTGCAGCACCAGAAAACCGGCCCCTTCTCCGAGAATGGTTCCTTCGTGTGTAGCATCGAACGATTTCAGGGTAGAAAGTGAGAGCGTGCCTAATGCGCTATGGGCCAGACGTTTTGAATCAGTAAGAATATCGGCGCCGCCGCACACGCACAGATCGGCTTGCCCCGTTGCAATTAAATGCGCCCCCAGAAGAAGAGCATCCGAGCCCGAGGAGCAGGCGGTAGAAAGGGCTATCCCTTCCATTCCCAGCGACTCCGCCACCTCGTTGACCCAGCCGTCGAGCGGCTCCCGGCAAAACGCCTCGCTGTCGAGGCGGAATCCCAGACTGGTTCCGACAATCAAAAAGCGTCGCTCCTCCGGCACAGGTTCTGCTGCACCCGAATCCTCTAGCGCCTGGCGGGCCGTGCGTTTCGTCAGAGCGATCAATTTTTCGCGCATTTCGGCAGGCCATTCACCCGGCAGCATGGCGGCCAGATCGGTACGCAAGCCTCGATCCGATGGCGCAGGCGCAATACCGGTTTGTTTTTCCAGTAAAGTCTGGAAAACATCCTCGATACGATCGCCAGACGCAGTTGTCCATCCCATGCCGACAACATTGGCGACATACGTTGTAGTAGTCATCATTTTTTCCTTTACCGCAAAATAGTACGGTAAGCTGGTTAAAGTGAATTAACGATATATCAGTGGAACGCGCGCAAAAATTCGTTTGAAGGTTTATCTTCAAGCGGAGAAGGAGAAAAATTATCTTTAATCTCGCCTGCCGTTAATTCTATCTTTCGTTGATAAGGTTCTTTTTGAAGCCAGCGTGGACTTTCAATAAAATCAAATGCGATGTCTGTCGCATCAAATCCTTCGAGCTCGGCAGGCTTAACCACTTTCCTTCTTTTACGGTCCAGAACCTGTGCATAAGCAGAAATATCAAAATATCGAATGCGTTCATCTTCCACCACTGCATTAATACAATGCCAGGGGCGGGGCAAATAAAGATAATTCACAAAAATATTCCGAAGAGAATACACTGGCTTGTTGATTATCTGGCTATACAGTATTGCCGAGACATCGGCCATTTCCGAACAGAAGCAGGGCAAGCGCTGTGTTTGACCCAGCATTTCACGAAGATAATCCTGAGGTGTCAGGTTACGTATGACCTCGTCGCGAAAATGCTCGTAACGTGAAATATAATAATCCCAATGCTCCTCAGGAAATTTGAGGCGAACGATGTCTGCCGGCCATGTTTCAAACACATCTGATTCCTGAAGGACATGGCACATTGTTTTTGGAACTTCACGTAGAATATCATCAAGGCTTGCCAGGTGATATTTTTCAATGACTGCCCGTGCCAGTTCCCGAAGTTCATCATTCATAACATCACCTTACTTATATTGTGTTAAAGAGGCCGCGCCACAATAAACAAAGTTTATATTACGTGGCCGTTCGTGGCGTTTGAGCTTTTTCAGCAGGCTGGCACTGTGCTGCTGGCAATTGGTTTCATTGATCACTGATTCATCGCAGGTCAAAACAATATCGAATCCCGCAATTTGATCCCCTTCATTGACAATTTGGGTCTTGCAGGTCATCACCCCTTTAATTTCCCGGCACAGCTGCTTAACGGCGCCGATATTGACTTTCTCATCCCTGATAACAATAAAATCACTGATTCTGCCTTTGAAAAACAGGAACCCATCAGCGTCCTGGAAGAAGATGTCTCCGGTGCGAAGCCAGCGTTTGCCATCAAGCTCAATGAACGTTTGTCGGTTACCGCGCCCAATGCGCTTGACGAGCAACGTATCAGAACTAATTAGCAACTCCCCCTGCCCGTCCTGGCCGTCTGCACCGGGCAGGATACGAACGTCCGTCTGGTCAATAGGACGTCCGGCTGACGCATAATATCCTCTCCCCAGCAGATGAGCCGGGCATGTCGACACCCGCGGTCCGGCCTCACTGATGCCATAAGTCAGATATAACTCAAGCCATGGCTGTCGGAGTAAAAAGGCTTCCACCTCATTCGGCGCAGCCAAATCGCCCCCAATCGTCAGTTTGTTTAACCCCGGCGGAAGCGTTGTTTCCCAGGCGTTCAACTGTCGCAGCAATACGGGCGTGAGCGAACTGAGGGTCACGCCGTATCGCTGTAAATCATCCAGATAATGGGGTACAGAAAACGGAGGTCCACTGATAACAATTTCGCAGCCCGTCTCCAGGGCAGCAATCATCTGGGCAACCAGCGCGGTGGAATAGCACATCGGCAAACTGATCAATACCCTGTCGCTGGCGCTCATGCCGATACTTTTGGCATGACGCAGCGCGTTACGCCGCAGCGAATCAAAATGATGGACACAGCCGCTGCTGAACGACGACGACGTGCCGGACGTGGCTATCACGACCTGCCCCGGCTGTGTCTGTACGGGTCCGCCATCACGGCATTTTCCCACCTGCCAACGCCCGAGGGGTTCAGCTGCGCTTACGCCCAGCTCCTGCCATCGTCCTGGCTGAACCGGCGTACGCACCAGCGCCCCCGCCGCAAAGTCCTCAAGCATCTGCAGGATGCGTTCTGCTGGCGTGAGCGGCGGGATCAGCGCAGGCACAAAGCCACTGTTGAGGACGGCAAAGAACATATACATCAAGTCCGGGCAGTTCGGCATCGCTATCAGCACCACCCGACCGGGTTCCAGACTCTGCCGCTGCCAGTAATCGACATAGTATTGATAACTCTCTCCTTCAGTGCCGCTGGTCCCCACCGCAGACGTTGCCTGCACCGGAGAAAATAAACCGGCAGGCTCATAGGGAACAAATGCGGCACATTCTTCTGCTCGCGTTAACATTCTCAGGCTCCGAGCTTATTCATAATGAAACGCGAAAGGGTTTGGCACGAATAAAAATTCGCGGGCGAAAACTCTTTATCTTCAACTTTAATATTAAACTCTTCCTCACACTGGAAGCGTAATTCTACAAATCCAATAGAATCCATTCCTACCATTGAGGCGAGACCGGTCTCGTCAGCAATATCTTCGCGCTCGACATCCAGACCAATACGTTCAGCGATGATTTCTTTAATACGATCGACAATTACAGGCATATCCAGTTTCATAATTTTACCCTTTAATGTTTTCAAGTGTTTTATTTACTACAGCGGAAGATGATTCTTTATTTAACCAACGTAATATTGGCGGTGTGGTTGCCGTTACCACGAGCGCCACGATGACCATAATGGAGTAGACTCGTTGTGAAATAAGATGCAATTCGAGCCCGATAGACAGCACAACCAGCTCCATCAGACCACGCGTATTCATGAGCGCGCCAATCATGGAGGCTTCACGAAGGGAATATCCTGAAATACGCGCCCCGAGCAGAGCACCACTGAATTTGGTTATAAATGCCAGTAAGGTGAACCCAATTATCCAGGCAATGTCCTGCGTTGCCATACTGAAGTCGAAATGCGTTTTCAGACCGGCGCTGACAAACAACACGGGAAGTAAAAGATAGTGCATGAAACCGTTCATACTCGCATGCCATTGCTTCGCTAACCCGGGGATCCGCGCGAACATGCTGCCCGCCAGCAAGGCACCGAAACCACTGTGCAGGTGAAGATACTCCGCTCCCCACGCGCTGACCAAAATCCAAAAAATGATCGCCGGAAATCTCATCTCCGGCCTGTGCGCATACCGTATAAGCAGGGGGACCACGACTTTGCCGGTCACCAACCCATAAAGTACCAGGGCTGCCGTCACGACCGCCAAATACGACCACAGCGAATCAGATTTTCCTTCAACCGCGGCAAATACGCTGTCCAAAGCCAAAATCCCCCAGCCTGTCACATCGGTAAGAATGGCAGCGGTAATGACGGGAGGAATGATGGCCAGGTGAAGCATTTTTAAATCTTCAATGATTCGCACAATGACCGGCAGAGCGGATACCGCCAGCGCCGTCCCCATAAAGATATTAAATAAAAGACGATCGGTTTGTGGCGCCAGTTCGGCATGTACCGAATTTCCCGCTAACATGCCACCGATAAACGGCAGCAGCATGCCCAGGAACGCTATTTTCAATGCAGCGATAGTCTGCTTTCGACGGCCATGATTATGACCATGAAAATGCGACAACCCAATATCGAACATGAGCAGAATCATGCCCAGATTCGCCAGCTTATCTATGGTGGTCAGCGACTCCTGGCTAAATAAAGACGTTTGAAATGAGAACAGAGACATTATTCCGGGAAAGAAAGTCGGTCCCAATAAAACGCCTGCAGCAATATGGCCAATAACCTGTGTTTGACCTATTTGCTCCATAAGTTTGCCGACGACATAGCAGGCAAAAACAATGACCGAAAGCTGAATAATAAACATGGGTATCCCCGCCAATGCTAGCGTTGAGTTTATTGATATTAAAAGTGTTTAGTTCGAAACGTGGGCGACGCTGTTCTCGTTAAAATACCCCATCGCGGTGGTTATCATCGCTACCATCACCATAACGAGGCTCAGCAAACAGATGCCCTGCCAGTCCCACCTTTCATAAACCCACGGACCGGTAACGGATCCGGCTGCGCCCAATGCATAATAAAAGAACATATAAAGCGCATAGAGGCTGCTTCTTTTATCCGGATGTAATCCGAGAACACGCGTCTGGTTAGCCACCTGCGCGGCAAAACACCCTAAATCGAATAATATAATGCCCAGCGTAATTCCCGGTAAGGACGCAGGAAAAAGAAACAGTATGGATATTCCCGCAACCACAAATACCATTCCGCCAAAAATCACGCTACGACACCCGAAGCGGTCAGCCAGTTTCCCCGCATAGTTGGCCAGTACAAGACCGACGATACCCGCCAGGCCAAATAATCCGGCTGTTCCCGCTGGCAGATGGAGTGGCGGTCTTTGCAGATGAAGCATGATGGTCACCCATAACAGGCTAAAGACGAAAAACCATGCCCCTCCGGTGACGGCAGATTCAATAAGCCGCACGTTACGCAGCAAGCCCGGCAATTGCGCCATGACGCTCAGATACCCCGTCTCCCTTGCGGGTTTAACATCAGGCAGGCATCTGATGGCCAGTAGCGCCATGGAGGCCATCACGGCTGCGACGATGGCCAGCATCCCTCGCCAGCCAAGCGCATCGGCCAGACTGCCGCCCACGAGCCTCGCGAGCAAAATTCCTGCCGAAATGCCCATGGTGATCAGTCCGACCGTAGCGCCTTTTGGCGTAATGTGAAATCCAAGCGCATTCAGTTGCACTGCGCTTGTCGCCATGGCGCCTGTCACTATTCCCGCGCTAAAAAGGAGCAACGGCTGACGGGTCAGGGAAGCGGCGAAGAGCGCAAGTGAGAGGAGAATAAACTGAGAAATAATCAGTTTCTTACGGTTAACGCTGTCTCCAAGCGGAACAAGAAACAGTATTCCCAGCATATAACCTATTTGCATGCTCGCCGCAATGAAGCCGGTATAAAACAGAGGCAACTGCAAAGATGCCGCGATAGCGGGCAATACGGGCTGAAGAATATAGTTATTTGCCATAGCCGTACCCGCCGCGATACTGGCGAACCAGATAAATAACGGCGAAACCGGATTTTCTTGCGCGATATCACTCATTAATCGCCCCCTGTCTTTTTTTTGCCACAATATCAATTGCTACTTTCATTTTTTTCTCGGGAAACGGTAAGACATGCAATAACGTAAATGCAGGTCGGGAATCACGGAAATAGTGCCCATGGATACGCGCTACCTGCTGCCATTCTTCAATTTCAGTCAGATACAGCCTGCTTTGTATTACATCGTCTATTGCATAACCACTGGATTCAAGTATCCCCTTGATCTTATTCAGAACGCATTCCGTTTGCAGTGAGATGTCATCAGATTCAATCTCACCACAAGAATTAAGAGGTCCCGTTTTCGAAATATATAGCCAACCGTCTGCTTCTACCGCTCGCGAGAAACCGAAAGCCTCCTCCCAGCTGCTGCCAGAAGTAATAAGTCTTTTTGATTCCACAATGTCATGCCTTTCATCACAGGGTGAAACAAACATATTACAACCCAATCAAATTTGTCCAGAAAAAATAACAAAAAATTGACCTGAAATTTAGCAGGTAATTAAGTAAGCATTTCCTGGATAAGCTGTAAGCTCAGCTAACCAATCAATATCTAAATTAATAAAATTAAATGATAAATAAAGCAGAAAATTTCCCGCAGATAACGACAATTAAATGAGTTGAGTATTAAAATAATGACTCTTTTATTTAACCGGGAGTTTTTACCGCACACAAATATTACCCGAATCATATTTCTTTATTTATTCTTATATGTAACCCAATGGAAAATATGAGAAATATTTAAATATAAGACAACCTTATGACGTCACAGGGTATCGTTGTTAATCAGGGTATTCTTAAGAATAAGTGGTCAGGAAATTAAACGGTTTCAATAAAAAAGCCTGCTTTAATTGCAGGCCTTTGCTTCTTGTCGACGGAGACGGATGCTATAAAGGGCTTAAATCTGATAATCAATCGCCACTTCTTCTGGCTCCATCACCTGACGTTTAATCTCATCAACGGACAGCCCGGCGTTGCAAAGTTCGATAAAACGCCACACATAGTTGCGCTGCAGCTGTCCACGCTTCAGGCCGAGCCATACGGTATTAGCATCAAACAGATGACGTGTATCAAGACGCACCAGATCTCCCCCCTCGCGTTCGCCACTGGACTGTTCTGCCACCAGACCTATGCCCAGCCCGAGCTCGACGTAGGTTTTGATTACATCAGAGTCCTGTGCGCTCAGCACCACGTCCGGCGTGAGCCCTTTGCGGTTGAAGGCTTCATCAATGCGCGAGCGTCCGGTAATGCCCTGGCGATAGGTAATCAGCGGCCATTTGGCAATGTCTTCCAGCGTCAGGGGCGAAACCTGATTCAACGGATGATCGGCGGGGAGCAACAAACTGTGATACCAGCGGAACCAGGGAAAAGCCACCAGCAGCGGGTCGTTGCTCAGGCGTTCACTGGCAATGCCGATATCTGCCCCACCGTTTTGCAGCAGCACTTCAATTTCCTGCGGCGTCCCCTGGATAAGCTCCAGGCGGACGTCAGGAAAAAGTTCACGGAAGGCTTTAATCACCGGCGGCAGGCTGTAACGCGCCTGGGTGTGGGTGGTGGCGATGGTGAGGACGCCCGAGGCGTCATTCGTGAAGAGATCCGCCAGGCGGCGCACATTGCTGGCTTCGTTGAGGATCCGCTCCGCAATGGTCAGCAAGGCTTTGCCCGGCTCCGTCATGCCAAGCAGACGTTTGCCGCGACGGATAAAAATCTCTATCCCCAGTTCTTCTTCCAGCTCGCGGATATGGCGACTGACGCCGGACTGAGAGGTATAAAGCATATTGGCGACCTCGGTCAGGTTGTAATCCCGCCTGGCCGCCTCACGGATAATTTTAAGTTGCTGGAAATTCACGATTCACTCCGGCGCATCTGACATAACGCTATTGTTAGAGTCAGCAGCACTGCAGAACAAATAATAAAAACCCGCAACTTATGCTTTTATGGAATATCAGCTCACGAGCTGGAGTTCACGGTTCTCAAGCGATGGCTTGCTGACCAGCGACATCAAAATCTCTTTTACCGCCTGCGCCTGTGGCGTCAGCGAGCCGCGTGCGGACATGTTGAGCGACAGCGGCAGGCTCATCGAAGGCGTGGTGATCCGTGCCATCCAGCCATTTGCCGCACTGCAGAGCGAGCGCGCTGCGGATTCTGGCAACACGGTGACGCCCATTCCGCTGGCAATGGCCGCGGTCAGCGTGGAGAGTGAGTCGATCTCGCCGATGATTTTGGCCGTCAGGCGACGCAGGGAGAATGCTTCATCCACGCGCACACGCACGGCGCTGTAATCACGCGGCAGATAGAGGTTCATTTCTGCCACGGCGGTAAGATCGACGCTCTGCCCCGGACAGTCGCGGGTGCCCACGAGGTAGAGATCTTCTTTCAGCAGCGGCTGGCTGGTGATCCCGGCGACCGGAGAACGATCGTAAAGGACCGCCATATCCAGCTGGCCATTGAGCAGTTTGTCATTGAGTACCGAACCGCTGTTCTCGTGCAGATAGACCAGCACTTCCGGCAGCTCAGCACGAACGGCCTGTAGCAGCGGCATGGTGATAGAAGACGCCGCAGTGCCCGGCGCAAGACCAATGGAAACGTGCCCGCTGAGGGTCTGGCCGACGTTGTTGACCGCCAGTTGCGCCTGTTCGCACTGGCGCAGAATAGTGCGGGCATGGGTATAAAGAATTTTTCCGGCTTCCGTTGGCGTGACGCCGCGTTTGGTACGAATCAATAATTGCTGATCCATCTCGCCTTCCAGAGTAGCCACCTGCTGGCTCAGCGCAGGCTGCGCGATATGCAGCACTTCTGCCGCTTGAGTCAGGCTGCCGATATCGACGATTTTTACGAAGTATTTCAGTCGTCTTAAGTTCATTTTGCCCCCTGTTCGAAATGCTTTGCCGGTACTGGCTATCGTTGTTGAACAGGTTTTGCAATATGAATGCCACTTTTACCGGGCGGTCTGAATTCCTCGCTAAGCGCCTGAAAATAAGGAAACCTAATCATGGAGGGGGGTTTTATTACTGAAACAGCAGTTTATGATCTGCCCCATTAGAGGTATATACGCACCAAAGCGGTGCATTACGCTGTCAAAAACATCACATTGCCGATTTTGTCAGCAAACGATCAAAAGGCGTTGATCCACCCTTTGACAAGCGCGGCTGACGTCGATAATATGCGCCCCGTTCACACGATTCCTCTGTAGTTCAGTCGGTAGAACGGCGGACTGTTAATCCGTATGTCACTGGTTCGAGTCCAGTCAGAGGAGCCAAATTTAAAAAGCCTGCTTTTAAAGCAGGCTTTTTGCTTTTCTGTGCCTGATAAAATTGTCGGGTGGCGGCTTCGCCTTACCCGACCTACAAAAACCTCGAATCGTAGGCCGGGTAAGGCGAAGCCGCCACCCGGCGAAAATCACCTCACATACCGATCTTAACCGGCAACCCCGACCGACGTTCCAGCTCCGCTCCCGCGCCCTCGTTAATCAACTGTGTCCGCTGCGCGGCCGAAATGGGAAGAGGCACTTTCCGGGTTGACTCGAATTCCGCCCGATTGCGTGATAGCGGTTCGTGAACCTCCACCCACCGGCTACCGTCCGGCTCTGTCGTCACTTTAACGGGGCGATCGATAATCTGCACACGGGTGCCCACGGGAACATTATCGAAAAGATATTTGATATCGGCGTTACGCAGACGAATACATCCCTGGCTAACCCGTAGCCCGATACCGAAATTCGAGTTGGTGCCGTGAATCGCATACAGCCTGCCGATATATATCGCATACAGGCCCATCGGGTTATCCGGCCCGGCGGGCACGAAGGCCGGAAGCGTTTTCCCCTCTGCCGCATAGGCGCGCCGCGTATTCGGCGTCGGAGACCAGGTGGGCCCCTCCTGCTTACGCTCAACGGCCGTTACCCAGTTTCGCGGAGTTTCACGCCCGGCCTGACCGATGCCGATGGGCAATACGTCAACGGTATTACTGCCCGGTGGATAATAGTAGAGACGCATTTCCGCCACGTTAACGACAATCCCCTCGCGGACGGTGTCGGGCAAAATCAGTTGCTGGGGGATCACCAGCCGGGTGCCGGACGTAGGCAGAAAAGGATCCACGCCCGGGTTTGCTTCCAGCATATTGCTTAGGCCCTGTCCGTAGCGCGCGGCAAACGCCTCCAGCGGTAGCGTATTGCGATCCGGCACGATGATGACCTGCGAGCTGCCCACCAGACGACTGCCCGTCGGTGGTAAGGGATAACTCACCGCCTGCACGCTGTGGCCGATCAGTAATGCAGCAAGACAACCCAACACCTCTGTACGACGCATCTTCCCTTCCTCAGTCGCTTCGCTATTTGTTAAGCATAGCGTAGCCGTTTTGCATTACCCATCAGGAGATAAAATCAGTTTGCACAGGCTGCCTGTCGCGGTAGTCTCATAGGTTCCGTTTATATGACGGCTGCTATGTGAGTGACCTTTTCTTATACCAATAATTAAAATCAGTATGGACAGGACAACTATGGACTCCACCCTCATCTCCGAACGACCCGGCGAGGAGACCCCTTCGCTCAATCGTGCCCGTCGCGCCGCCCTCGGCAGCTTCGCGGGCGCCGTCGTCGACTGGTATGATTTTCTGCTCTACGGTATCACCGCCGCGCTGGTGTTTAACCGTGAATTCTTCCCCCAGGTCAGCCCCGCGATGGGCACCCTCGCCGCATTTGCCACCTTCGGCGTCGGGTTCCTGTTTCGTCCGCTTGGTGGGGTGATCTTCGGCCACTTCGGCGACCGGCTGGGCCGCAAACGTATGCTAATGCTTACCGTCTGGATGATGGGGATTGCCACCGCGCTGATTGGCATTCTCCCTTCGTTTTCCGCCATTGGCTGGTGGGCACCGATATTGCTGGTGATACTGCGCGCCATCCAGGGCTTCGCCGTAGGCGGCGAATGGGGCGGCGCGGCGCTGTTATCCGTTGAGAGCGCACCGAAAAACCGGAAAGCGTTCTACAGCAGCGGCGTACAGGTGGGATATGGCGTGGGGCTGCTGCTGTCGACCGGGCTGGTGTCACTCATCAGCCATTACACCACCGACGAGCAGTTCCTGAGCTGGGGCTGGCGCATTCCGTTTATCTTCAGCATCGTGCTGGTCATTGCCGCGCTGTGGATCCGTAACGGGATGGAGGAGTCGGCAGAATTCGAAAAGCAGCAGGAAAAGCCTTCCGTCAAAAAACGCCTTCCGGTTATGGAAGCCCTCGTCCGGCACCCTGGCGCTTTTCTGAAAATTATCGCCCTGCGCCTGTGTGAGCTGCTGACGATGTACATCGTCACCGCGTTTGCCCTGAACTACTCGACGCAAAATCTCGGTCTGCCGCGTGAGCTATTCCTGAATATTGGTCTGGTGGTCGGCGGGATCAGCTGCCTGACTATCCCCTGTTTCGCCTGGCTGGCGGACAGATTTGGCCGCCGTCGCGTCTATATCACCGGCGCGCTGATTGGTACCCTCAGCGCCTGGCCGTTCTTTATGGCGCTGGAGGCGCAGTCTGTGTTCTGGATTGTCTTCTTCGCCATTATGCTCGCGAACATCGCTCACGATATGGTGGTCTGCGTACAGCAGCCGATGTTTACCGAACTGTTTGGTGCGAGCTATCGCTACAGCGGCGCGGGCGTGGGCTACCAGGTTGCCAGCGTGGTCGGCGGCGGTTTCACGCCGTTTATTGCCGCCGCGCTGGTGACCTTCTCCGGGGGAAACTGGCACAGCGTGGCGATTTATCTGCTGGCTGGATGCCTGCTGTCAGCGGCGACGGCGCTACTGATGAAAGAGACGCGCCACAGCTGATCTCCCTTTTGTTTCACAGGCGTGTGACATACTATCGGGTAGAGTCGCACACCTGTGGAACAAGGAGACAGAGATGAATAATAAGGGCTCCAGCCTGACCCCGGCTCAGGCGCTGGAAAAACTCGACGCACTGTATGAACAGTCCGTCAACGCGCTGCGCAGCGCCATCAGCGAATATATCGAAACAGGGAAACTTCCCGACGAAAAGGCCAGAAGTGAGGGCCTTTTTGTTTATCCATCGCTCTCTGTGACCTGGGACGGTAGCGCCAGCACGACGCCAAAAACCCGCGCCTATGCCCGTTTTACCCACTCCGGCTGCTACAGCACCACCGTCACCCGCCCTGCACTATTCCGCCCTTATCTTGAAGAGCAACTCACGCTGTTATACCAGGATTACGGCGCACACATTGCCGTAGAACCTTCACAGCATGAGATCCCGTATCCTTACGTGATTGACGGTTCGGCGCTAACCCTTGATCGTTCCATGAGCGCGGGACTGACCCGCCATTTCCCAACCACCGAGCTTTCACAGATTGGCGATGAAACGGCAGACGGGATTTATCACCCGGCAGAATTTTCTCCCCTCTCGCACTTTGATGCCCGCCGGGTGGATTTCTCGCTGGCACGCCTGCGCCACTACACCGGCACGCCCGCCGAGCATTTCCAGCCGTTCGTGCTGTTTACCAACTACACCCGTTACGTCGATGAGTTTGTCCGCTGGGGCTGCAGCCAGATCCTTGACCCGGAAAGCCCGTACATCGCGCTCTCCTGTGCGGGCGGGATCTGGATCACCGCAGAGACTGAAGCGCCCGAGCAGGCCATTTCCGACCTGGCATGGAAAAAGCACCAGATGCCTGCCTGGCACCTGATCACCGCCGACGGCCAGGGCATCACGCTGATCAACATCGGCGTGGGGCCGTCGAACGCCAAAACCATCTGCGACCATCTGGCGGTACTGCGCCCGGACGTCTGGCTGATGATCGGCCATTGCGGCGGCCTGCGCGAAAGCCAGCTGATTGGTGATTACGTGCTGGCCCACGCCTACTTACGCGACGACCACGTTCTCGACGCCGTGCTGCCGCCAGATATTCCGATTCCGAGCATCGCTGAGGTGCAGCGCGCGCTGTATGACGCCACCAAAGAGGTGAGCGGCATGCCCGGTGAAGAGGTTAAGCAGCGCCTGCGCACCGGTACGGTGGTCACTACCGATGACCGTAACTGGGAGCTGCGTTACTCCGCCTCCGCGCTGCGGTTCAACCTGAGCCGTGCGGTGGCGATTGATATGGAAAGCGCCACCATTGCCGCGCAGGGGTATCGCTTCCGCGTGCCTTACGGCACCTTGCTCTGCGTGTCCGATAAGCCGCTGCATGGCGAAATCAAGCTGCCGGGTCAGGCCAACCGCTTCTACGAAGGGGCGATATCCGAACACCTGCAAATTGGCATTCGTGCCATTGATTTGCTGCGCGCGGAAGGTGACAAACTGCATTCCCGCAAGTTGCGTACCTTCAACGAGCCACCGTTCCGCTGATAACTATTAAGGAAAATGCATGTCCACCTCATCACCCTTAGCGGCCCTGCGCCGGTGGCTTCAGGAAAACCATCTCGACGGGATGATCGTCCCGCGCGCGGATGCCTGGCAGAGTGAATACTGTGCGCCGTATGATGAAAAACTGGCCTGGCTGACGGGCTTTGACGGCTCGGCTGGCCTGGCGCTGGTTCTGAAAGACAAGGCGTTGCTGTTCGTCGACGGGCGCTATCAGGTGCAGGCCCGCGTTCAGGTCAACCTGGATGAGATTGAAATTCATCATCTGCACAATGAACCGCTGGCAGCATGGCTGGCGGCAAACGTTGAGCCCGCCACGCGCATCGGTTTTGATCCACTGCTGATGACAAATACCGAGTTTACGCAACTTTCTGCCACGCCGTGTGAGCTCGTCCCGCTGAATGCCTCACCGTTTGACACGCTCTGGATCGATCGTCCTGACGCACCGGCGGGGCCGATCCGTGAAATGCCGGTTGCGGTAAGCGGTGAAAGCAGCGAAGACAAACGTCAGCGCGTTGCCGCCGTGCTGGCCGCGAACAATGCTGATTATCTGGCGGTTACGCTGCCGGATAACATTGCCTGGCTGCTCAACGTACGCGGGTCAGATATCCCCACCAGCCCGGTACCGCTCTCTTTTGCCCTGTTGCGTCGCGACGGTCACGTCGAGTGGTTTGTTGACGACACTAAGCTCAGCGCCCTGCCCGAAGCCGTGCGTAACACGCTCGCCACTGCGCCACAGGACGCCTTTATCGAACGCTGCCGAGAAATTGCGGAAGGTAAACGAGTGATGATCGATACCGATTCCGCACCGGTAGCCCTGCGCTTCGCCATTGAACCTCAGAGGGAGATCGTCTGGCAGACCGATCCGATCACCCTGCTGAAAGCCACCAAAAACCCGGTCGAGCTGGCAGGGTATCGTGAATGTCATCACCAGGACGGCGCCGCGTGGGTCAACTTCCTGGCCTGGCTGAGCCGTGAAGTGCCGCGACGTGAAGCGGCTGGGAATCCGTTAACCGAGCTCGAAGTACAGGCGCAACAGCTCGCGTTCCGTAAACAGCAGCCCGGCTTTATCGAGCAGAGCTTTGCGACCATTTCCGCCTCTTCGAGCAACGCGGCGATGTGCCACTATCACTCCAGCGAGGCCAGCAACAAACCCATCGGCCACGATCATTTTTACCTGAATGATTCTGGCGGTCAGTACACTAACGGCACCACTGACGCCACGCGCACGCTTGCCTGGGGTCATGTTCCCCCGCAGCAGCGTATGCATTATACCGCCGTACTGAGAGGCTTCCTGTCGCTGATAACCCTGCAGTTCCCATCCGGCATACACGGGCATCAGCTGGACGCTTTCGCGCGACGTCCGCTGTGGGAAATGGGGCTGGATTACGATCACGGCACGGGACATGGCGTGGGGCATCAGCTTCTTATCCATGAAAACCCACACCGCATCGCCAAAAAGGTTAACCCCTGGCCACTGGTGGCGGGCAATATCATGACCATTGAACCGGGGTATTATCTGGGCGGCAGCCACGGTATCCGCATTGAAAACCAGGTGGAAATTGTTGAAAGCCGCCCGGGGTTCTGCACGTTTTCTTCGCTAACGCTGATCCCGATTGATTTAAGCCAGGTGGAATTGCAGCTGTTGACCGGGCAGGAAAAGCAGTGGCTGGATGAATATCATCAGCAGGTTCGCGAGGCGCTGTCACCGCTGGTGAATAGCGAAGCGCGTCCGTGGCTGGTTGAGGCGACGGCGCCGATTAGTTTGGCTCGATAGTGCGGCTTTTGCCGGGTGGCGGCTTTGCCTTACCCGGCCTACGGAACAAGTAGGCCCGGTAAGCGCAGCGCCACCGGGCAATACTTCCAGAGATTAAAAAGCAAAAAGCCTGCTTTAAAAGCAGGCTTTTTAAATTTGGCTCCTCTGACTGGACTCGAACCAGTGACATACGGATTAACAGTCCGCCGTTCTACCGACTGAACTACAGAGGAATCGTGTGAACGGGGCGCATATTATCGATGCTCCCCCGGGATGTCAAAGGCAGAATGCAGATTTCCGATCGTTTGCCGATTTATTCTCCATTTCGCGCATTTGTCAGGCATTTTGTCGCGGATATTTCCATAGCCAGCGCCCGCTGACCATACGCCAGTAGAACAGCGCGCCGCGCACGGCCCAGTCAAGGAACATTCCCAGCCAGACACCCACCACGCCCCAGCCAAGCACCACACCTAACGTATAACCCGCCACAACCCGACACCCCCACATGCCGAGCATCGACACCCACATCGCAAAACGAGCATCACGCGCCCCTTTCAGACCCGCGGGTAGCACCCATGAGGCCGCCCAGATGGGCATAAACGCGGCATTGAGCCAGATAAGGATCTTAACAACCTCTTTCACATCCTGTTCATGGGTATAAAACGCGGCCATCAGCCCGGCAAAGGGGGCGGTTCCCCAGGCGATCGCCGTCAGGCCAATCGTTGACAGCCAGAACACGTGGCGCAGCTGACGTTCCGCCTGGCCTATCTGCCCTTTCCCGAGCCGTTTGCCCGTGATGATGGTCGAGGCTGAACCCAGCGCGTTACCCGGCAGGTTAATCAGCGAGGCGATGGAGAAGGCGATAAAGTTACCGGCGATAACGTCGGTCCCCATACCGGCGACAAACATCTGCGTCAGCAGCTTACCGCCGTTAAACAGCACTGATTCAATACTGGCGGGAATACCAATCCCCATCACTTCCCAGATAATGGCGAAGTTAAAGGGTCGGAAGTAGCTTTTCAGCGTAAGGCGCAGCGAAGGCGTGATGCCCGTCATCAGCACCCCGATAATCGCCGCCGCACCAATGTAGCGAGAAATGGTTAGCCCCAGACCGGCACCGACGAACCCCAACCCATCCCATGAAAACACGCCGTAGATCAGCACGCTGCTGATGATGATATTCAGAATATTCATCCCGCCGTTGATCAGCAGCGGGATTTTGGTGTTACCTGCCCCGCGCAGCGCGCCACTGCCAATCAGCGCGATGGCTGCGGCCGGATAGCTTATGACGGTCATTTCGAGGTAGGTTAGCGCCAGGTCCTTCACCTCGTTCGTGGCTTCCCCGGCGACAACATCGATAATCTCTTTACCGAAATAGTGGATCACCGCCGCCAGAACGATCGAAAAAATGGTCATGATCATCAGCGACTGGCGAGCCGCCTCGCGGGCCCGTTTGGGGTCAAGCTTGCCGAGGCTGAAGGCCACCACGACCGTTGTCCCAAGGTCGATAGCCGCGAAGAAAGACATCACCACCATGTTGAAGCTGTCCGCCAGCCCAACCCCCGCCATCGCCTCTTTCCCCAGCCAGCTGACAAGGAAGGTGCTCAACACCCCCATCAGCAGTACGCAGGTATTCTCCAGAAAGATAGGCACCGCAAGGGGGGTGATTTCACGCCAGAAGAGGACACGATAGCTTTTACGTTTTGCGTACCAGGGCGTGCGCATGATCGCCTGGCGCAGAGGAGCAGTGACGTTCAAAATGGACCTTAGCGAGAAAAGTTGAAACTCCATTTCAAATGATGGGGGAGAAATGCTCATCCTGCAAAGTATTTTCCTGAAAAAGATGTGTGGATTTACAACAAACTGACGACAGATTCAGCAGTCAGTCGATTTTCTCTAAGATCAGGTTTGACAAAAGTTTTTTCGCCGCTAAGATAAGCCTCCACAACGATTCCTCTGTAGTTCAGTCGGTAGAACGGCGGACTGTTAATCCGTATGTCACTGGTTCGAGTCCAGTCAGAGGAGCCAAATTTAAAAAGCCTGCTTTTAAAGCAGGCTTTTTGCTTTTCTGTGCCTGATAAAATTGTCGGGTGGCGGCTGCGCCTTACCCGACCTACTAAAATAAAAAAGGCTCTCTGTCACCAGAGAGCCTTTTTCACCATTCACTGCGATTACTCGCTTTTTGCTTCGCCGTTTTTGATTTCGCCCATCACTTTCAGCTTTTTAGAGATATCGCGACGCTCTTTGGACAGCTCAGCATTTTTGATGATGTAGTCATCCACGCGGTCTTCATAGTCGCTCTTCATGCTGGCGATGATGCCCTGAATAGCTTCAACGCTCATGCCTGGCTTGATGTAGTCGCTCAGGTTGTCGAGCAGCAGGACACGTTTCTGGTTGTCACGGATCTTCTTCTCAACGTCCTGGATTTCACGCTGCAGTTTGTTTTTGCGGCGGAACAGGCGGACGAATTCCAGAACATCCTGGAACGAAGGCTTGGTAGTTTCCATTTTTACACCCCTGATAATGTGAGATTCGGATTCGTTAAAGCAACCGTTGTATCAATAACCTTACTGACAGCGGCTGCGAATGACAATGACTATATCGTTTAACGCTATCATAACCCCAATTGCTGCTGAATCGAAGCAGCAGGCGTCACATCCGCGTTTTATTTGCGCAGCGCCCGGCAAATGAGGTGCGATAACAGTTCAAGCTGCCGAGCCAGTTCCAGGCTCAACCAGACATAGCCATGAATGGGCGTTTCCGCCACGTTATCACCCTGCCGCTCGCTGATAAGCGTTTTCAGCTCCGCCACAATGTCATTCAGACGCTCGCTGTTCGCCAGTATCGGCTGCGGGTTGCCTTCATAGAGCGCATGAGCGATGGTCAACAGGGTTTGCTGCGTCATCTGCTGTGTCTCTTTCAGCGTATGTGCGTTGAGCATCAGCAGATGGCTTGGGCGAGAAGCCCAGTGCGCGTTAATCTGCAGCTCAAGCATGCAGACCAGATTGCGGCTTACGGTCTGAATAGCCTCGAAAATCGCTTTCTGAATATGGGTCTCTTTGCTCGCGGGGGTAATCAGGCCGCGCATTTTGACCACGTCATTAAGGATGGTTTGCAGATGCTTTTCCAGCCGTGGGCGCTCAACCAGATTGGGGGAGAAACCGGCCTGGTAAACGCGGTTAAACGCGGTGACATAGCTGGCCATCTGGATACGCCAGTGCAAAAAAGCACGCTGCGGCCAGATGCCGGTAAACAGCATGGCAAGCAGCGAGCCCAGGATGACATCCCCGCTTCGCCAGAGCGCCGTAGTCATATCCCCGGCCGGTGCGCCAACCACCACCGCAAGGGTGATACCAATCAGCAGCGCCTGATAGGGGCGTTTGCCCAACGCCAGCCAGCCGCAGAGGAACATGGCCGCACCGCACCATGCCAGCATGACCGGAAATGAGATAAGCTCCAGCTTCAGGGCAATAAGCCCCAGCGCAGAGCCAAGAACGGTACCGCCGATCCGCTCGAAGGCGCGAGGAACAACGTTCCCCCAAAATGAGATAGGCCCCATCACCACCACCAGCGTGATCAGCGGCCACGTCCCCTCCGGAACATCCAGCAGTCGGACCAGTATAAAGGTCAATACGAACGCCAGCGCAATGCGGCACCCATGCACCACGCGGTAATGTTTGTATAGACGAATTTCAAACGGCGTTAATGATTTGTCGGGACGCACACCCGCTCTCCAGCTACACGGCAAATCACAATTGTACTGTGTTTTCAGCCAGGCGGATCACACCCGGCTGAAAAACCCTTCATTTAGCAGGCTTAAGCCGTTTTGTGCTCTACCGCGATAAACATTTCGATATCCCAGTAACCGTCCGCGTTGCCATCATTGAGATAGCGTTCGAAGCAGGGTTTGAGCGCCATCTGGTATTTATTGTCCTGCAACAGGGAATTGAAGAACTGATACCACGGTGTTGCAAAGTCGTAGTTTTCCACACGCGCCGTGGCCACGGCATAATCACCCGCCGCGATTTCCGTCATCATGACGCCTTCGCTGTTATCCGGGATAACAAAATCCTCCGGTACCGTAACGGCCGTATCACAGCGCAGTTTTTCCGCCGGGACCTCATCAGGATTATCGTAGTAGACCGCCACCCACTCCAGCGGCTCAATGTGACGTCCATCCACCCACATGACCAGCTGTTCAAATCCCTGCTTAACCGTTTTTTCCCACGGCCCAACAAGATGAAAACCCGCAATCTTACGCTTCTGTTGCTGCTTGATGCTGTAGTCCATACTGCCTCCGCTTATTACTGTATATTTATACACTATAAAACAGGAACAATATTATCGGCAAACGAGGAGTGTTTATTATGTGAGCAGACTCGCAACCCTGCCAGTCTGCTCAGAAAGGTTAGATTTTTTGGTGCAGGTAATCACTGAGGCGAGAGAAAATCCCACCCTTATCAACACGTTCCAGGGTGACCAGCGGCCAGTGTGCCACCACTTTGTCGCGGTCATAGAGCTGGATCTCCCCAACCCGCTGATGTGCGGCAATCGGCGCTTCCAGCTCTTTTTTATCCAGAACGTATTTCGCCTTAATGTTCGCCACTTCCGCTTTCGGTAAAGCCAGCCAGAAGTCCTGATCCGTACCCAGATTTACCTGTTCTTTATCACCGTACCAGATACGTTCTGTCCCTACTTTTTTACCGCTGTGCAGAATCTGCACCGTATCGAAATTCTGCTGACCCCAGTGCAGCAGTTTCCGGGCCTGGTCTTCGCGCCCTTTCGGGCTGTCCGCCCCCATCACCACCGCGATTAAACGGCGCTGACCGTCAACGGCGGAAGCAATCAGGTTAAAGCCCGCGCCAGAAGTGTGCCCCGTTTTGAGGCCATCCACGTTCATGGTTTTATCCCACAGCAGGCCGTTACGGTTTTGCTGGGTGATCCCGTTCCAGGTGAGACTCTTTTCACTGTACATATGGTAAAACTCAGGCTCACCGTGAATGATAGCCCGGGAGAGAACGGCCAGGTCATAGGCCGAGCTGTGTTGACCCGGCGCATCAAGCCCATGGACGGTTTCAAAGTGCGTATCGCGCAGGTTCAGCTTCTGCACATAGTCGTTCATCATCTTCACAAACTGCGGCTGCCCACCCGCTACGTGATCGGCCAGCGCCACGCAGGCGTCGTTGCCGGAATCCACAATCAGCCCGCGGCTTAAGTCCCGCACGGAGACGCGATCGCCCTCTTTCAGGAACATCAGGGATGATCCGTCAAAAACCGGGTTCCCTTTGGCCCATGCGTCACGGCCTACGGTGACAATGTCATCCGGCGTAATGCGATGGCTATCAATGGCCCGATCAACCACATAACCCGTCATCAGCTTAGTAAGGCTCGCCGGATTACGTTGTTGATGTTCGTTGCCCGCCGTTAAGATCTGACCAGTCGTGTAATCCATCAGCACCCACGAGCCCGCCTGAATGGCCGGAGGCTGCGGGGAAAAATCCAGCGGTTCGGCCGCAAAAGCAGATGAGATACTCGAAGCGAGTAAAGAAACAGCAATAAACAGACGGCGTTTCAACGGTATATCCTCAGGTCATTAAAAATCGATGACCTTTTTACGGGAGTTCTGATGTCGTTACCTGGCTTAATTGCAAAAAAATGTGACAGAACGCAGGTTTCACGCTGAATCTGTCTCGCAAATTTGCACCACGGCGGCGCTTTTTATTCGGTCTGACCCGCACGATCGTTTACCATAGTGGCGTCATTTTTTAACAGGATGGTATTACTGGTGTCTGACTCTGCCGCACGCCCCACTTTTTTATTCCACGACTATGAAACCTTTGGCACGCACCCGGCGCTGGACCGACCGGCGCAGTTTGCCGCCATCCGTACCGACGACGAATTCAACATCATTGGCGAGCCTGAGGTCTTTTACTGCAAACCTGCTGATGATTACCTGCCGCAGCCAGGCGCGGTCATGGTCACCGGGATCACCCCTCAGGAAGCGCGGGAGAAAGGGGTGAACGAGGCGGAATTCGCCCGCCGCATCCACGAACTGTTTACCGTCCCCAATACCTGCGTGGTCGGTTACAACAACATCCGTTTCGATGACGAAGTGACCCGCAACGTTTTCTATCGCAACTTCTACGATCCGTACGCCTGGAGCTGGCAGAACCGCAACTCGCGCTGGGATCTGCTGGATATCATGCGCGCCTGTTATGCCCTGCGTCCTGAAGGCATCAACTGGCCGGAAAATGAGGAAGGTCTGACGAGCTTCCGCCTGGAACACCTGACGCGCGCTAATGGCATTGAGCACAGCAATGCCCACGACGCAATGGCGGACGTCTATGCCACTATTGCCATGGCGAAGCTGGTGAAAGCCGCGCAGCCCCGGCTGTTTGAGTATTTGCTAAGCCATCGCAGCAAGCAGAAGCTCATGACCCTTATCGACGTGCCGCAGATGAAACCCCTGGTGCATATCTCCGGTATGTTCGGTGCCTGGCGCGGCAATACAAGCTGGGTGGCACCGCTGGCGTGGCATCCGGACAACCGTAACGCCGTAATCATGGTGGATTTAGCGGGCGATATTTCGCCGCTGCTGGAACTTGACAGCGATACCCTGCGCGAACGGCTCTACACCCCGAAAAATGAGCTTGGTGACCTGCCCGCGGTGCCGGTCAAACTGGTGCATATCAATAAATGTCCGGTACTGGCGCAGGCGAATACGCTGCGCCCGGAGGATGCTGACAGGCTGGGCATTAACCGTCAGCACTGCCTGGATAACCTGAAAGGGCTGCGCGAAAATCCGCAGGTACGCGAGAAAGTGGTCGCGATCTTCGCCGAAGCGGAGCCGTTTGTGCCGTCGGAAAACGTCGATGCACAGCTCTACAACGGCTTCTTCAGCGATGCCGACCGTGCAGCGATGAATATTGTCCTGCAAACCGAGCCGCGGAACCTGCCGGCGCTGGACATCACTTTCGCCGATAAACGCATCGAAAAGCTGATGTTTAATTACCGCGCACGTAACTACCCCGGCACGCTGGATGAAACAGAGCAGGAGCGCTGGCTGCAGCATCGTCGTAACGTGTTTACGCCAGAGTATCTGCACCACTACGCCCAGGAGCTGGAGATGCTTTACGGTCAGTACGAAGGGAATGCAGAGAAACAGGCGCTGCTGAAAGCGCTGTTCCAGTACGCGCAAGAGATAGTCTGAAAATCAGACATAAAAAAAGCGGAGACGATGGTCTCCGCTTTTTTTTGCCCGGTGGCGCTTCGCTTACGCGGGCCTACAGGAGTGTTATTTTGTAGGCCGGGTAAGCGCTAGCGCCACCCGGCGAGTCATCACGCAACGTCTTCGTACTGAGGAACCGGGTTACGGAAGCTCTTCGTTACGCAGGCCAGGTAAACCAGGCCGATACCGCCCCAGATCAGCCCCAGAATCATAGAGCTCTCTTCCAGGTTAATCCACAGCGCACCCACCGTCAGCGCACCACACACTGGCAGCACCAGATAGTTGAAGTGGTCTTTCAGCGTTTTGTTGCGCTTCTCACGGATCCAGAACTGCGAAATCACGGAGAGGTTAACGAAGGTGAACGCCACCAGCGCACCGAAGTTAATCAGCGCAGTTGCCGTCACCAGGTCGAATTTAATCGCCATCAGCGCAATCGCGCCAACCAACAGCACGTTCCACGCCGGAGTACGCCATTTTGGATGCACATAACCGAAGAAGCGAGTCGGGAACACGCCGTCACGGCCCATAACATACATCAGACGAGAAACGCCTGCGTGTGCTGCCATACCGGATGCCAGTACGGTCACGCTGGAGAAAATCAGCACGCCCCACTGGAACGTTTTACCCGCAACATAAAGCATGATTTCAGGCTGCGACGCATCCGGATCTTTAAAGCGAGAGATATCCGGGAAGTACAGCTGCAGGAAGTAGGAGGCACCGATGAAGATCAGGCCGCCAATCAGCGCCGTCAGGAAAATCGCTTTCGGGATCACGCGCTCAGCATCTTTGGTCTCTTCTGACAGCGAAGAGATACCGTCAAAGCCCAGGAACGAGAAGCACAGAATCGTCGCACCGGTAATCATCGGCACAACATGTGCGCCTTCAGACCAGAATGGACGCGTGCTGGTCAGCGTGCCCGCACCTTCACCGTGAGAAACACCGTAGATGATCAGGCCGACGATAACTGCCACGATGCCCATCTGCAGAATAACAATCAGGGTGTTGAAGTTTGCCACGGTCTTGATGCTGCGCAGGTTAGAAATGGTCATAAAGGCCACCAGCGCGACAACAAAGATCCACGACGGCACGGAAGGCACCAGCGCTTCAAAGTAAATTTTTGCCAGCAGAATGTTGATCATCGGCATGAACAGGTAGTCCAGCAGAGATGACCAGCCCACCATAAAGCCAACTGCCGGGCTAATGGATTTCTGAGCATAGGTGTACGCAGAGCCTGCTGACGGGAAACGGCGGACCAGTTTTCCGTAGCTCAGCGCGGTAAAGAGGATCGCGACCAGTGCGAAGGCGTACGCCGTCGCAACGTGACCGTTGGTGAGGCCCGATACGATACCGAATGTATCGAACAGCGTCATCGGTTGCATATAGGCAAGGCCCATCATAACAACCGGAATCAACGTAAGCGTTTTACGTAATTCCACGCGAGAGGTGTTTGGAGTTGCGTTATGCGACATAGTTATTCTCCTTTACGGTGATAACCGCCACGTAAGCGAAAAATTGCCCCATTTCTTTCTTCCTCAGCGACAACAACTGTCGGATTTTAGTAAATATCTATCCGGTACGAAGCCCGGCCTCTTGGTTTTTAGTTTCGTTTCGTACATGCAAAAAAAAATAACCGACGCCTTTTATATCGTCGATTATTCATTTGGTTGCAGCGGCGGCATTTTGCCCCACATCGGATACAAAAGGCAATACTTTGCAACGCACCGGGCCGTTTTCTTTCTGCTAACTGGCTGATTTCTGGACGCCGGGCTGAGAGTAAATTGCCGCGATAGCACTATTTGCTAAAATTTCATCCCGCCACCAGGCGCTCGCAAGCCCGGCGGTTTGTTCATTCCAGCCCATCCATACCGATTCGTTACTGCTTTGAGCAAGTACCTGTTTTTCAACAAGCGCACCGCTATCAATAAACCGCTGCGCCAGATAGCGCGGTAAGTAGCCGCAGCCGAGTCCACTAATTTGCAGTTCCAGCTTAGTTTTAAAGTCAAAAACCGTGATGGCTTCCTGCTCATCAAGCAGTTGCGAGGAAACCGAACATTCCGGGCGAGCGTTATCCCCCACCACGATGGCGCGATAGCCTTTAATCACGCGGCGGTTAAGGGGCTCTGGCTCCTGAGCCAGCGGATGATGAGGCGCCACGGCGAACACCTGCTCCAGCACGCCAAGTCGGGCAAAGCCAAATTCACTCAGCTGGGGGGGCTCATGCAATGCCCCGACAAAAATATCTGCCCTGCCCTGCGTTAAGGCATCCCAGGAGCCGCCAAGCACACCGTTGATGAAGATAAGCCGGGTGACGCTGTGATGTTGATAAAACGCTTCGATCAGCGGGGTCAAAAGAGAGAACGGGAAGGTATCATCCACGCCAATGACCAGCTCGTTCTCCCATCCCTGGTGGAGCTTGACGGCCTGTTTTTCCAGTTCACGAACGGTGTGCAGGACTTCGCGGCCTTTTTCCAGCAGCATCTGTCCGGTACGGGTAAAACGCGCGCGATGTCCGGTGCGATCGAGGATTTGGATATTAAGATCGCTTTCCAGTTTTTGAACGGTGTAACTCAATGCCGAAGGGGTTTTATAGAGCTTTGCTGAAGCAGCCGCAAAGCTCCCCTCTTTTTCCAGTGCATCCAGAATAATAAGAACATCCAGCAGCGGTTTCATGCTCGCCCCCTTCCGGTGTGCGATCGTTTCCGCTGCGGGACTTATTCCATGGGCATCACCAGCGGATCGGGATATTGATACTCAAACCCCAGCTCATGACAAATGCGATTGCCATCAACAATTTTGCCTTTGCTTTCGTCCTTTGCCTCAGCAAAAACCGGCGGAGCCAGGCCAAGCTGACGCGCCATCAGCGGGTAAAACGTGCTGCGCGCAGGATGAGAAGGTGCACATATATTATAGATGTGTCCACCTTTTGGAGCTTTTAAGAGTAGCTCAATCGCGCCAATAACATCCTCAAGATGAACAAGATTGACGACATGTTGCCCGTCCGGCGCCGATTTCCCGGCAAAAAAGCGTCCCGGATGCCGCCCGGGGCCGACCAGCCCCGCCAGACGGACGATATCCACCTGCGTGCCGGGCAAATTATGCAGCCAGTCTTCCAGCTCTTTAAGGACCTTGCCACTCGCGGTCACAGGACGACGCTCAGTTCCTTCTTTCATTACGCCCGGAGCATCGCCATAGACCGACGTCGAACTGGTAAAAATGATACGCGGAACATGGTGCGCAAGGGCGCTGTCGACAATCTCCTGCATCGCCTGCAGATAGAATGATTCACCCGGGCCGCTGCGCCGCGCAGGTAGCGTAATCACTAGCGCATCGACGTTCATCAGCGTGTCCAGATCGTCCGCATCACACACCAGCTCCGGTTCCAGACGCAGTTCGACGCCATCAATACCGCACATGCGTGCCGCTTCGACCCCATCCCTCGTCGTTTTGCTCCCGGTCACCTGCCAGCCTTTCGCGGCTAATGACATCGCCAGCGGCATTCCCAGCCAGCCCAAACCGACAATCGCGACCTTTTTCATGCGAATTCTCCTGACTCTCACTCGTCTTTCATAAGGCTACGCCAGCCTGGCAGAACACACAATTCATAGCATCAATATGAAATGAATTAATGATCAAAAAAAGCCCTTGCAATCTGTCACACAACTGGTTTAGGTTAAAAGACATCAAATGAATAAGCATTCATCGAGAATTTATATGACACGCGTTCAATTTAAACACCACCATCATCACCATCATCCTGACTAGTCTTTCAGGCGATGTGTGCTGGAAGACGTTTGGATCTTCCAGTGGTGCATGAACGCATGATAAAGCCCCCGGAAGATCTTCTTCCGGGGGCTTTTTTTTGGACCAAATTCAGACAGGTTAAAACAGGTTAACGAGGAATAAAGAATGTTAGATAACTCACGCTTACGCATAGCTATTCAAAAATCAGGTCGTTTGAGTGATGATTCACGCGAACTGCTGGCCCGCTGCGGGATTAAAATCAACCTGCACACCCAGCGCCTGATTGCTCTGGCTGAAAACATGCCGATCGACATTTTGCGCGTGCGTGATGACGATATTCCAGGCCTGGTCATGGATGGCGTCGTTGATCTCGGGATTATCGGTGAAAACGTGCTGGAAGAAGAATTGCTGACCCGCCGTGCACAGGGCGAAGACCCGCGTTACTTCACCCTGCGTCGTCTGGACTTTGGCGGCTGCCGCCTGTCGCTGGCAACGCCGGTTGATGAACCCTGGGACGGTCCGGCCGCGCTGAATGGCAAACGTATCGCCACCTCCTACCCTCACCTGTTAAAGCGTTATCTGGATCAGAAAGGCGTGCAGTTTAAATCCTGCCTGCTGAACGGCTCGGTTGAAGTGGCACCGCGTGCGGGTCTGGCGGACGCTATCTGTGACCTCGTCTCTACCGGCGCGACGCTGGAAGCGAACGGCCTGCGCGAGGTCGAAGTGATTTACCGCTCCAAAGCGTGTCTGATCCAGCGTGATGGCGATATGGCCGATGCCAAGCAGCAGCTCATCGACAAACTGCTGACCCGTATTCAGGGCGTGATTCAGGCACGTGAATCCAAATACATCATGATGCATGCGCCGACCGAGCGTCTGGATGAAGTGATTGCCCTGCTGCCGGGCGCAGAACGTCCAACCATTCTGCCGCTGGCGGGCGATCAGCAGCGCGTGGCAATGCACATGGTCAGTAGCGAAACCCTCTTCTGGGAAACCATGGAAAAACTGAAGGCACTGGGCGCAAGCTCCATTCTGGTGCTGCCAATTGAGAAGATGATGGAGTAACGGCCATGCGTTTTAACACAATCATCGACTGGAATACCTGTAGCGACGCACAGCAGCGCGAGCTGCTGATGCGCCCGGCGATTTCCGCCTCCGAAAGCATCTCCCGCACCGTGGCGGAGATCCTTGATAGCGTCAAAACGCGTGGCGATGACGCGCTGCGTGAATACAGTGCAAAGTTTGATAAAACCGAAGTTGACGCGCTACAGGTCACCGGGCAGGAAATCGCGGAGGCGGAAAGCCGCCTCGGTGACGACATCAAACAGGCGATGGCCGTCGCGGTGAAAAACATTGAGACCTTTCACGTCGCGCAGAAACTGCCGACCGTGGACGTGGAAACCCTGCCCGGCGTGCGTTGTCAGCAGGTGACTCGCCCGGTGGCGTCAGTCGGGCTTTATATCCCTGGCGGTTCAGCGCCGCTGTTTTCAACCGTATTAATGCTCGCAACCCCGGCGCGTATCGCCGGATGCCAGAAAGTGGTGCTGTGCTCTCCGCCACCGATTGCCGATGAGATCCTTTATGCGGCAAAGCTGTGCGGCGTACAGGCAGTCTATAAAGTGGGCGGTGCTCAGGCCATTTCGGCCCTGGCGTTCGGGACTGAGTCCATTCCGAAGGTCGACAAAATCTTTGGACCGGGCAACGCGTATGTAACCGAAGCCAAGCGCCAGGTCAGCCAGCGTCTGGACGGTGCGGCAATTGATATGCCAGCCGGCCCTTCTGAGGTACTGGTGATTGCCGACAGCGGCGCAACGCCGGATTTCGTGGCGTCCGACCTGCTTTCACAGGCTGAACACGGCCCGGACTCCCAGGTCATTTTGCTGACACCGGACGCCGATATGGCTAAACGTGTGGGTGAGGCCGTTGAGCGTCAGCTTGCCGACCTGCCCCGTGCCGACACGGCACGCCAGGCGTTATCCGCCAGCCGCCTGATTGTGGCGCGTGACCTGGAGCAGTGCATTGCAATTTCCAACCAGTACGGCCCGGAGCATCTGATTATTCAGACCCGCAACGCCCGCGATCTGGTCGACAGCATTACCAGCGCTGGCTCGGTGTTCCTCGGCGACTGGTCTCCGGAATCCGCGGGCGACTACGCTTCTGGTACCAACCACGTTCTGCCGACGTATGGCTATACCTCAACCTGTTCCAGCCTGGGTCTGGCGGATTTCCAGAAACGGATGACCGTGCAGGAACTTTCCCGCGAAGGGTTTGCCTCGCTGGCTTCAACTATTGAGACGCTGGCCGCCGCCGAACGTCTGACTGCCCATAAAAATGCCGTTACGCTGCGCGTTGCTGCGCTGAAGGAGCAAGCATGAACATTGAAGAATTAGCCCGCGAAAATGTCCGTCGCCTGACGCCTTATCAGTCCGCGCGCCGCCTGGGTGGCAAAGGCGATGTCTGGCTGAACGCCAACGAATTCCCGACGGCGGTGCAGTTTGAGCTGTCGCAGCAAACGTTGAACCGTTATCCGGAGTGTCAGCCGAAAGCGGTAATCGAAAACTACGCCCAGTACGCAGGCGTGAAACCGGAGCAGGTGCTGGTCAGCCGTGGGGCAGACGAAGGCATTGAACTGCTGATCCGCGCGTTCTGCGAGCCGGGAAAAGACGCAGTAATGTACTGCCAGCCGACCTACGGCATGTACAGCGTCAGCGCCGAAACCTTCGGCGTGGCGTGCCGCAACGTGCAGGCGCTGGAGAACTGGCAGCTGGATCTGCAGGGGATTGCCGACAATCTTGACGGCGTAAAAGTCGTGTTTGTCTGCAGCCCGAACAATCCAACCGGGCAGATTATCACGCCACAGGATATCCGTACCCTGCTGGAAATGACGCGCGGTAAAGCGCTGGTGGTCGCGGACGAAGCCTATATTGAGTTCTGCCCACAGGCGACGCTGACAGGCTGGCTTGAGGAGTATCCGCATCTTGTTGTCCTGCGCACACTGTCGAAGGCTTTCGCCCTCGCGGGCTTGCGCTGCGGATTCACCCTGGCGAATAAAGCAGTCATCGACCTGCTTTTGAAAGTCATCGCCCCGTATCCACTCTCCACGCCGGTTGCGGATATTGCGGCACAGGCGTTGACGCCTCAGGGCATTAATGCGATGCGCGAACGCGTGGCGCAGATCCTGGAAGAACGCCAGTACCTGGTCACCGCCCTGAAGGATATTGCGTGCGTGGAGCAGGTGTTTGACTCGGAAACCAATTACATCCTGGTGCGTTTTACCGCCTCGAGTGCCGTATTTAAATCTTTGTGGGATCAGGGCATTATCTTACGAGACCAGAATAAACAACCTTCCCTGAGCGGCTGCCTGCGCATTACCGTAGGCACCCGCGCAGAGAGCCAGCGCGTGATTGACGCCCTGAAAGCGGAGAAAGTATGACCCAGAAGATCCTTTTCATCGATCGTGACGGCACCCTTATTTCGGAGCCACCAGCCGATTTTCAGGTCGATCGTTTCGACAAACTGGCTTTTGAACCGGACGTGATACCGGTGCTGCTTACGCTGCAAAAAGCCGGTTATAAGCTGGTGATGATCACCAACCAGGACGGTCTGGGTACCGACAGCTTCCCGCAGGCAGACTTTGACGGCCCCCATAATTTAATGATGCAGGTGTTGACCTCTCAGGGCGTAGTGTTCGATGAGGTACTGATTTGCCCGCACATGCCAGCCGATGAGTGCGACTGCCGTAAGCCAAAAGTGAAGCTGGTTGAGCGCTATCTGGCTGAGGATATGCTGGATAAAACCAATAGCTATGTCATCGGGGATCGCATTACTGATATTACGCTGGCGGAAAATATGGGCATTGCGGGGCTTCGCTACGACCGCAACAATCTTGGCTGGGCAAAGATTGGCGAACAGCTGACAAAACGTGACCGCTACTCGCACGTTGAACGCAACACCAAAGAGACACAGATTGATGTGAAGGTCTGGCTGGACCGTGAAGGCGGCAGCAAGATCCACACCGGTGTCGGTTTCTTTGACCATATGCTGGACCAGATTGCCACCCACGGCGGTTTCCGCATGGAAATCTCGGTGAAGGGTGACCTTTACATTGACGATCACCACACCGTAGAAGATACCGGTCTGGCGCTGGGTGAAGCCCTGAAGCTGGCGCTCGGCGACAAACGCGGCATCAACCGTTTTGGCTTTGTTCTTCCGATGGACGAATGTCTGGCGCGCTGCGCGATGGACATCTCCGGTCGTCCGCACCTGGAATACAAAGCTGACTTCACCTATCAGCGCGTGGGCGATCTCAGCACCGAAATGGTGGAGCATTTCTTCCGTTCCTTGTCCTACACCATGGGCCTGACGTTGCATCTGAAAACGAAAGGCAAAAACGATCACCACCGCGTGGAAAGTCTGTTTAAAGCCTTTGGCCGTACGCTGCGTCAGGCGATCCGCGTGGAAGGTGACGCCCTTCCCTCGTCGAAAGGAGTGCTGTGATGAACGTGGTGATTCTGGACACCGGATGCGCCAACCTGAACTCCGTCAAATCGGCCATTGCGCGCCACGGCTACGAGCCGGTGGTGAGCCGTGATCCGGACGTGGTATTGCGCGCCGACAAGCTTTTCCTGCCCGGCGTAGGCACCGCCCAGGCGGCGATGGATCAGATCCACGAGCGCGAGCTGGTCGATTTGATCAAAGCCTGTACCCAACCGGTACTGGGGATTTGCTTAGGCATGCAGCTTCTGGGTCGCCGCAGCGAAGAGAGCAACGGCGTTGACCTGCTGGGTATTATTGACGAAGACGTACCGAAAATGACCGACCACGGCCTGCCGCTACCGCATATGGGGTGGAACCGCGTTTACGCGAAAGCAGGTGACCGTCTGTTTCGCGGCATCGAAGACGGTGCGTATTTTTACTTCGTGCACAGCTACGCCATGCCGGTGAACGCCCATACCATCGCCCAGTGCAACTACGGCGAGGCATTTACTGCCGCGGTGCAGAAAGACAATTTCTTCGGCGTGCAGTTTCACCCGGAACGTTCGGGCGCCGCGGGCGCGCAGTTGCTGAAAAACTTCCTGGAGATGTGATGATCATTCCCGCTTTAGATTTAATTGACGGCACGGTTGTCCGTCTGCATCAGGGCGATTACGGCCAGCAGCGTGACTACGGGAACGACCCGCTGCCGCGTCTGCAGGATTATGCGGCTCAGGGCGCGCAGGTATTGCATCTGGTGGATTTGACGGGCGCGAAAGATCCGGCGAAACGCCAGATCCCGCTGCTGAAAAACCTGGTTGCTGGCGTTAATGTGCCCGTACAGGTCGGCGGCGGCGTGCGTACGGAAGAGGACGTTGCGGCACTGCTGGATGCAGGCGTGGCGCGCGTGGTGGTAGGCTCAACCGCGGTCAACGATCCTGAGACCGTGAAAGGCTGGTTCCGCCGCTTCGGCGCCGATGCGCTGGTGCTGGCGCTGGACGTTCGCATTGACGAACAAGGTCATAAGCAGGTGGCGATCAGCGGCTGGCAGGAAAACTCCGGGGTAACGCTGGAAGAACTGGTCGAGATGTATCTGCCCGTTGGCCTGAAGCACGTGCTGTGCACCGATATCTCTCGCGACGGTACGCTGGCAGGCTCTAATGTCTCGCTGTATGAAGAGGTTTGTGCACGTTATCCGCAGGTGGCGTTCCAGTCTTCAGGCGGCATCGGCGATATAGACGACGTGGCTGCGCTGCGCGGTACCGGTGTAAAGGGTGTGATTGTAGGCCGTGCCCTGCTGGAAGGTAAATTTACTGTAACGGAGGCGATTCAATGCTGGCAAAACGGATAATCCCTTGTCTTGACGTACGCGACGGTCAGGTTGTGAAAGGCGTGCAGTTCCGCAACCACGAGATTATTGGCGACATCGTTCCGCTGGCAAAACGTTATGCCGATGAAGGCGCAGACGAACTGGTCTTTTACGATATCACCGCCTCAAGCGATGGTCGCGTGGTCGACAAAAGCTGGGTCGCGCGCGTGGCGGAAGTGATTGATATTCCGTTTTGTGTCGCGGGCGGCATTAAGTCCGCTGACGACGCGGCCAAAATTCTCTCTTTTGGTGCCGACAAGATTTCCATCAACTCCCCTGCCCTGGCCGACCCGGAGCTGATTACCCGTCTGGCCGATCGCTTTGGCGTGCAGTGCATTGTGGTTGGGGTCGACACCTGGTATGACGCTGCAACCGGTAAATATCACGTCAACCAGTATACCGGTGATGAGAGCCGGACGCGTGTCACCCAATGGGAAACGCTGGACTGGGTGCAGGAAGTGCAGAAGCGCGGCGCGGGTGAGATTGTGCTGAACATGATGAACCAGGACGGCGTGCGTAACGGGTATGACCTCGAGCAGCTGAAAAAAGTCCGCGCGGTCTGCCACGTGCCGCTGATTGCCTCCGGCGGTGCGGGCACCATGGAGCACTTCCTGGAAGCTTTCCGTGATGCGAACGTAGACGGTGCGCTGGCGGCGTCCGTGTTCCACAAACAGATTATTAATATTGGTGAGTTAAAGACGTACCTGGCCGACCAGGGCGTGGAGATCAGGGTATGTTAACAGAGCAACAACAGGCGCAGCTGGACTGGGAAAAAACTGACGGATTACTGCCGGTGGTTGTACAGCATGCCGTCTCAGGCGAAGTGCTGATGCTGGGGTATATGAACCAGGACGCGCTGGCGAAAACGATCGACAGCGGCAAGGTGACGTTTTTCTCACGCACGAAACAGCGTCTGTGGACCAAAGGTGAAACCTCAGGTCATTTCCTGAATGTGGTCAGCATGGCGCCAGACTGCGATAACGACACCCTGCTGGTGCTGGCCAATCCGATCGGGCCGACCTGCCACAAGGGCACCAGCAGCTGCTTCGGTGAGGCGAGCCACCAGTGGCTGTTCCTGTATCAACTGGAACAGCTGCTGGCAGAGCGTAAAACGGCGGATCCTGAAAGCTCTTACACTGCGAAGTTGTACGCCAGCGGAACCAAGCGTATTGCGCAAAAGGTAGGGGAAGAAGGCGTTGAGACCGCGCTGGCTGCGACGGTGCATGACCGCGAGGAGCTGACCAACGAGGCGTCGGATTTGATGTATCACCTTCTGGTACTGCTGCAGGATCAGGAGCTGGATTTGACGGCGGTGATCGAGAATCTTCGTAAGCGCCACAAATAAAAAAACCGGGGAATTTCCCCGGTTTTTTTATATCCAATGTGGTTCAGGATTTGGGTTTGTAGTTACGCAGTGCATTGCGGCCCAGTACCACACCAGAACCAATAATCCCGCCCAGCAGAACCGCCAGAATTAAGGTGATCGCCTTTTTCGGGCTATCACGACGGACAGGGAGATCCGGCTTCATGACGTAACGATAGACGTGAATCGTGTCTGGATTCACATTCAACTTCTCGATATCCAGTAAGTTTTGTTTCGTCTGATAGTAAGCAGGAGAGAACACTAACGGGCGAGACGCTTCGTTATCAATCATCGATTTCAGCGCTTCACTACCCAGCAGAAACATAGTTTCCTGGGTCACATCTTGAGTTTGCTGGATCTGTGGGGTCGCGATTTTTGCAGCTTCCGCATTTTTAAGCGCCTCAGTGATCTGTTTGATTCGCAGATCTTTCTGCTCCTGAGCAACCTTTTCCTGGTTTTCCAGAGAGTCATTTAGCGTGGTAATTTGCTGCTTGATATTATCTTTGAGGTCGAGAGAAAGTTCTTTTGCTGTTTGCTGATCAACCTGCTGTATGTATTGCGCCAGCTGTTTTTGAGCCGCTTCTGCAGACTCCCCCTGATAGGAGACGCTTAACGGCAGCGGTTGCCCCTTAACGGTGGTGTCGATAGTCAGCTTTTCTGGAATGTCCTGGTTGTCGAGAGCCTGAGCTAAAGCAGAAAACGAGGAATTGAAACGATTAATAGCACGGTTCTGGATATCCAGCATTGAAGGTGCAGCGCTACCGTAAAGGATATTCAGTGCATTGGCGTAAGTGGCGATCTGCGCCGCATCTGGCTGAGCAATAATGGCGGAGGAGGTCCATTTCTCTTTCGCGACTGTAATGTATACGCCCGCTAATACGATAAAAACCGCAATAAATGCCCCAATTACCCACTTTCCGCGCCAAAGTTGCAGCACTAAATCAAGTAAATCAATTTGCTCCGGGTCAGTACTGCGCGTGACCAGGCTATTGTTGTTTTGCGTCATACAATCCCTAACAGATGAAAAAGGGCAAAAAAAATTATGTTTACGTAGTTTATCTGTTGCTGAGGATTTTTCTATAGGAATTCGATGAGTTATATCGGAAAGATGGGTTATGTATCGGGTGTGCTACGCGCTATCATAGACAAATTCGGATGCCTTATGCATCACAAGAACGAAGCGTTAACGAGGAAAGATATGAAATTTTTGGTAACGGGCGCAGCAGGTTTTATCGGTTCACATGTCAGCAAGCGACTGCTGGACGCAGGCCATCAGGTTGTCGGTATTGATAATCTGAATGACTACTATGACGTCAATCTTAAGCTGGCACGTCTGGACTTGCTCAAATCTGACAATTTCTCTTTCCATAAACTTGATTTAGCCGACCGTGAAGGGATGTCTGCGCTCTTCGCCGATGAGCAGTTTGATCGGGTGATTCATCTGGCCGCGCAGGCTGGGGTTCGCTACTCGCTGGATAATCCACATGCTTATGCAGAAGCTAACCTGGTGGGTCATCTCAACGTGCTGGAAGGCTGTCGCCATAATAAGGTTCAACACCTGCTTTACGCCTCATCCAGCTCCGTTTATGGGCTCAACCGTAAGATGCCTTTCTCTACGGACGATTCAGTGGATCACCCTGTTTCGCTGTATGCGGCAACTAAAAAGGCCAATGAGCTGATGTCGCATACCTATTCTCATTTGTACAACCTGCCAACGACCGGCCTGCGCTTCTTTACTGTGTACGGCCCGTGGGGGCGACCGGACATGGCCTTGTTCAAATTTACCAAAGCAATGATCGAAGATAAGCCGATTGATGTTTACAACTACGGTAAGATGAAACGAGACTTCACCTACATCGACGATATCGCCGAAGCCATTATTCGTCTGCAGGATGTCATTCCTCAGGCCGATGCAGACTGGACCGTCGAGACCGGTTCCCCGGCGACCAGCTCCGCGCCTTATCGCGTTTACAACATTGGTAACAGCTCTCCGGTCGAGCTTATGGATTACATCACGGCGCTGGAAGAAGCTCTCGGCAAAGAAGCAGAGAAAAACATGATGCCGATTCAACCGGGTGACGTGCTGGAGACCAGCGCGGATACGAAAGCGTTGTATGACGATATTGGCTTTAAACCGCAGACGTCGGTCAAAGACGGAGTGAAGAACTTTGTCGACTGGTATCGCGCTTTCTACAAGGTCTGAAAATAAAAAACCCGGCTACATGGCCGGGTTTTTTACGTGCGTTAAGAGTAATCAATCGCTTCCGAACAGATCGCGGGTATAGACTTTATCCGCCACGTCCGCCAGCTCTTCCGCCATGCGGTTAGAGATGATCACGTCCGCTTCCTGCTTGAATGCATCCAGATCGCGAATCACGCGGGAGTGGAAGAACTCATCTTCCTGCATCGCGGGTTCATAAATAATAACCTGCACTCCTTTAGCCTTAATGCGCTTCATGATGCCCTGAATGGAAGAGGCACGGAAGTTATCTGAACCGCTCTTCATGATCAGACGATACACGCCCACAACTTTAGGCTGACGCGCAAGGATAGAGTCAGAGATGAAATCTTTACGCGTGCGGTTGGCATCTACAATGGCTGAAATCAGGTTATTCGGTACAGCCTGATAGTTGGCCAGCAACTGTTTGGTATCTTTTGGCAGGCAGTAGCCGCCGTAACCGAATGACGGGTTGTTATAGTGGTTGCCGATGCGAGGGTCGAGGCACACGCCTTCTATGATCTGACGGGTATTCAGGCCCAAACTCTCTGCGTAGCTGTCCAGCTCGTTGAAGTACGCTACACGCATCGCCAGATAAGTATTGGCGAACAGCTTGATGGCTTCGGCTTCCGTGGAGTCGGTAAACAGAACCGGAATGTCTTTCTTGATTGCGCCTTCCTGGAGCAGCGCGGCAAAACGCTCCGCCCGCTCAGAGCGCTCACCGATCACGATACGCGAGGGGTGCAGGTTATCGTATAGCGCCCTGCCCTCGCGCAGAAACTCTGGCGAGAAGAAGACATTATCAATACCCAACTCTTCTTTAATCGATTTGGTGAAGCCTACCGGAATGGTCGACTTAATGATCATCACTGCTTGAGGGTTGATTGCGATAACGTCTTTGATCACGGCTTCAACAGTAGAGGTGTTGAAGTAATTGGTTTTGGGATCGTAATCTGTTGGTGTCGCGATGATGACGAAATCTGCACCACGATAGGCATCTTCTTTGTCCGTCGTCGCACGAAAATTCAGAGGTTTGTTGGCAAGATAGTCCTGGATCTCTTTATCGACAATCGGAGACTGCTTCTGATTGAGCATATCTACTTTGGACTGAACGATATCCAGCGCCACCACTTCATGGTTTTGTGCAATCAGGATGCCGTTTGAAAGCCCAACATAGCCCGTTCCGGAGATAGTTATTTTCATTCGTTCAACTTCTTCAAGTTTTGAGTTTCAGGAGGCATAAACACCCCACCGCAATAAACAACTGTTGAGGTTTTTACCTCTTATGTTGAGCGGCTGTCAAGGCGAATGCCTGGCTACAGAAATGAGAAAATGCAGTGGTTTATATGGTGTTAAACGATGCTCGTTGAGCAAAGCAAGTCCACATGGGCGTAAGCGCGATAAAAAAAGCCCGATGAGGTTCATCAGGCTTTGTTATCAGACGGCGTTAAATCAGATTAATCCAGCCATTCGGTATGGAACACACCTTCTTTATCGGTGCGCTTATAAGTGTGCGCACCGAAGTAGTCACGCTGTGCCTGAATCAGGTTCGCTGGCAGTACGGCAGCACGGTAGCTGTCATAGTATGCCACGGCAGCGGAGAAGGTCGGAACCGGAATACCATTCTGTACAGCGTAAGCAACCACATCACGCAGCGCCTGCTGATATTCATCCGCAATTTTCTTGAAATACGGTGCCAGCAGCAGGTTCGCGATACCCGCGTTTTCTGCATAGGCATCGGTGATTTTCTGCAGGAATTGCGCACGAATGATGCAGCCCGCACGGAAGATCTTCGCGATTTCGCCGTAGTTCAAATCCCAGTTGTTCTCGTCAGACGCTGCACGCAGCTGTGAGAAGCCCTGCGCGTAGGAAACGATTTTACCCAGGTACAGAGCACGACGAACTTTCTCAACGAATTCCGCTTTGTCACCCGCTGGCTTAGCCTGCGGACCAGAGAGCACTTTAGATGCCGCAACGCGCTGCTCTTTCAGAGAGGAAATGTAACGTGCAAACACAGATTCGGTGATCAGGGACAGAGGTTCGCCCAGATCCAGAGAGCTCTGGCTGGTCCATTTACCGGTACCCTTGTTCGCTGCTTCATCCAGAATCACATCAACCAGGTATTTACCCTCTTCATCTTTTTTAGTGAAGATATCTTTGGTGATGTCGATCAGGTAGCTGTTCAGCTCACCTTTGTTCCACTCGGTGAAGGTTTCAGCCAGCTCTTCGTTAGAAAGGTTCAGACCGCCTTTCAACAGGGAGTAGGCTTCTGCAATCAGCTGCATATCACCGTATTCGATACCGTTGTGAACCATCTTAACGTAGTGGCCCGCACCGTCAGGACCGATATAGGTCACACACGGCTCGCCATCTTCAGCAATTGCTGCAATTTTGGTCAGGATTGGCGCAACCAGTTCGTAGGCTTCTTTCTGGCCACCAGGCATGATAGATGGGCCTTTCAGAGCGCCCTCTTCACCACCGGAGACACCGGTACCGATGAAGTTAAAGCCTTCAGCAGACAGTTCACGGTTACGACGGATGGTGTCGTGGAAGAAGGTGTTGCCGCCATCAATGATGATGTCGCCTTTATCCAGATACGGTTTCAGGGAATCGATAGCAGCATCGGTACCCGCGCCCGCTTTCACCATTAACAGGATACGACGAGGCGTTTCCAGAGACTCAACGAACTCTTTAACCGTATAGAAAGGAACCAGTTTCTTGCCTGGATTCTCAGCGATGACTTCTTCAGTCTTATCACGGGAGCGGTTGAAAACGGAGACGGTATAACCACGGCTTTCGATGTTGAGCGCCAGGTTGCGCCCCATCACTGCCATACCGACAACGCCGATCTGTTGCTTGGACATTACATACTCCTGTCAGGTGTGGTCACCGCGACTTATGCGCGGCTTGAATGTAGCTCTGATGTTAACCCAATTTTATCATGTGTGTGTAGGGACAATTGTGCCTAAAAGAGTAATAATCACTGAATATTACTGCATATAAAAATCACGGTCTATATTTATCATTATTTTTCAAAGAGAAGGAATCTCTGTATGCTTTTAAAGTAGTTAAAGCAAGTGACGTTTTTCCACGCAATATGGATAAGCCAAAATATCCAACCGTCAAAAATAATGGTCTCATTTTTACAAGGATAGAATTACCATGAACCCTTAATATATAAAAATGATTACGTAACATGAAATATCCCTTCCATGAATTTAAATCATTACCCTGGTTATTAACTAATAAGCGCGTTGCTGTAGCGCTTGGATGACAAAATATCTTATACCCATTATTTCTAGCACGAATTGAATAATCCAAATCATCGTTGAATATGAAAAACCTGGCATCAGGTTTGCCAATTTTATCTACAAGCTCTTTGGATATCAATGGACCTTCAAACGGAACACCATCAATTTCTACTGGCTCATGAAAAGGCTGCTTTTCGTATAATTCTTGAATTGTTAATTTTTTTGGGTTAATAATGAATGGCTCTGATAGATCATATTTCACAGGTGAAATTTCTGCACATGATCCATCTAGATTGAATCTCATTGGTTGCGTTATACCATTATTACAAAATTTAACAAGATGAGAAAGGCAATTAGGTGAAGGAAGCAGATCATCATCCATCAACCATACATAATCATATTCTTTGTTTTTAATAATGTCGAAACCATATGAAAAGCCGCCTGCACCACCAAGGTTTGCCCCAGTATTAAAATAGGTTAAAGCGACATTAGCACATTCTTTCTGCATTTCTTGGACTAATAAATGAGTACCATCCTGACTATTATTGTCGACAATAATGATCTCATTTATTGGATAGGACTGATTATATAAACCTTTTATTACTTTACTTAAAAACTCCTTGCGTTTATAAGTAACAACTAAAGCTATAACCTTCTTCATTTAGCTTCTAACTCCTTTTCGACAGCATTCAATGCAGAAGCTATAACTTGATGCATATCGTAATATTTATATTCAGCCAAACGGCCACCAAATAGAATATTGCTTAATGTTTTTGACTTTTGTTTATATTGAGAAAAAATCCTATTATTTTTGCTGTCGTTAACAGGATAATAAGGTTCATCGCCATGCTTGAATTCTTTCGGATATTCTTTAGTGATTACTGTTTTGGCTTGATTTCCAAACTCGAAATGTTTATGCTCAATAATACGAGTATAAGGGAAACAAGCATCAATGTAGTTTATCACCGCATTACCTTGGAAATTATCTGTTTCCAAAACCTCATTCTGGAATTCAAGCGTGCGATATTCAAGCTCACCAAACTCAAAATCAAAATATTTATCGATAGGTCCAGTATAAACAATTTTTGAAGCAGATTCGATCCATCTGTTTTTATCGTCAAAAAAGTCTACTTCTGTTTCAACTTCTATGCCATTAAGCAAGGATTCAATTATGCTATTATAGCCGCCAATTGGTATACCTTGATATTTATCATTAAAGTAATTATTATCAAAAGTAAAGCGTACAGGAAGTCGCTTAATAATAAATGGAGGAAGTGTTTTACAATCTCGACCCCATTGCTTTTCAGTATATTCTTTTATTAGTGTATTGAAGATATCTCTACCGACTAACGATATCGCCTGTTCTTCAAGATTTTGGGGGTCCTTCCCATCCATTTCCGCACTCTGGGAAGCGATTTTGCTTTTAGCCTCTTCAGGCTTAGTTACCCCCCATAATTGATAAAATGTATTCATATTAAAAGGTAAGTTATACATTTTACCTTTTGATATTGCTACCGGGGAATTTGTGAATCGATTAAATTCAGTAAGAGCGTTAACGTAGTCCCAAATTTTTTTATCATTTGTGTGAAAAATATGCGCACCATAAGCATGGACGTTTATACCCTCGATTTCCTTACAGTATATATTTCCACCAATATGATTTCTTTTTTCAATCACTTTAATTTTAAAACCACGTTTGTGCATCTCATGAGCAAAGACACAACCAAACAGCCCAGACCCGACAATAAGGTAATCATATTTCATTTCATTTACTCATCAATAAGAATTTAAAATAATCCAGACTAAACAATAAAGCATACTTGATATTTTTATTTATGACGGCTTTCTTAATGTTTTGAATGAAAATCGTATAAGCAAGTTGTTTTTTAAAACAGCCTTCTGTTTTCCCGATTATCATATGAAATGCATACCGAGCTTTATTCAATTGATTCGTAATTTTTATACCCGTATCATCTCTATATATCAATGTATATGCTTTGCTTGTTGCAATTTTACCTTTCTTGACTAATCTTAGATAAAAATCATAGTCCTGAATGGCAGGCAGTTTTTCATCGAATCCTGAAGTTTCAAGGAAATATTTTTTCCTTACAAGAATTGAAGAAGTTGAACCTGGATAGTTACATTTAAGAAGCGCTTTATATTGTTCTTTATTAGGGATAACATTTAAGCTTTTTCTGACGCTATCTTTGGCAAAGTTTGTTATTTTTTTTCCAGAGTAGGCTAATGCAACTTTATCATCTTTAAAGCAGTTTATAAGCTTTTCTATATGCTCTGGCTCCCACATATCATCATCATCAAGAAAAGCAATAAATTCAGCTTCACTAAGGCTTGCGCCCTGGTTCCTGGATTGGCATGCTCCACCATTACTTTTTTTTCTATGAAATTCTATATTTGATGAATCAGATATATTATTATTAAGCTCCATCCAAAACTGCTCATTAGTAAAGGAAGAGCAGTCATCCACAACAATTATTTTATTAATAGGATATGTTTGCGACTTGACACTGCGTATTGAGCTCATTATGAGTTCTAATCGGTTAAAGCAAGGGATAATTACATCCACTTTATTCCTAAGAGTCATTACCATCTCAACCTTTTTTAACAACCGTTTATAATATCTTCATATATTATTTCAAGAGATCTCGTGCATTTCTTTATATCAAAGTTTTTCTCGACAAACTCTCTGCCATTTTGACCCATTGATTTCATTAAATGCGGATCACTCAATAATTTATCTAAATATAAAGCCAACTCATCGCTATTATTTTCACCAAATCTAAAACCTGTTTCCCCATGAACAATACCCTCAGTAGCCCCACCCAATGCAGAAGTCACAACAGGTACACCACATGCTGCAGCCTCAAGGATTACCAACCCAAACCCTTCGGAATCACCATTCTTTGCGCGAATACTAGGTAAACAAAATACTGCTGTATTATGCAACTCCTCTATAATTTTTTCTTTTGAGCATGCACCTAAAAATTTCACATTTACTCCTAAAGTATGTGCTTGGTCATAAAGTTGAGGCTTCAATGGTCCATCACCAATAAATGTAATGATATGATCAGGGAATTTATCTTTTATTTTTGAGAATGCATCAAGCAGTACATGAGCGCCTTTTTTCTCTACCAAACGTCCTATAAATAAGATTTGTTTACGGTTATCAAACTTGTTAGTTGATACTGAGAAATTTAGAAGATCTATACCAATGTATGATATTTTTATTTTATCTGAAGGTATCCCAAACTCTATTGCTTTTTCTTTAACTGCTTGTGAAACAGCAATAAAATTTACGTTTTCATATTTAGCAATTTCATTTAATTTTTCAGGATATTTTTTTAGATGTATACCTTCTTTACCAGCCTTCCACCAATTTTTATCTATTGTTATATCATATCCATGAAGAGTAATAATGAGGGGCACTTGAATTTTTTTTAACAGAGGCCAATTTACAACAGCATCAACACCGAAATGTACATGGATCAGATCAGGTTTTATATTGTTCAACATAGCAAAGTCACAATAAGGTGAAAACCCAATAAGTTTATAAAAGTTCCTTTTAAAATTAGAGAATGTATTATATTTTTTCTCAAAGGTGACGTAATTTACATCTTTTAAATCAATACCATCAGACAACATAAAGTGTCCAACCAAAATCGGAGACCATTCCTGGTATGATAATACTTGCTCTTTAATAAAAGTCTCAGAGTATGGCAATAACTTAGTCCTAAAAACAACTATATTTTTTTGCGAAGCATTCATGACTTATATACCTTATGCTTCATTTTAAAAGCATTCAAGGTTAATACTAAACCTAGAAAAATTAATAATGTCTGAGCATAGTTATAAAATGGAATAAACCACCCATGGCATATCAAAAGTAATGACATGAACCATGTTAAGTTTGTTATAGCATTATTTTTATTTAACAACTTACTCATCCGGATACAAAAAAACAATGCAATCATCATTGAAAAAAATATGATGGATGAATATAGACCATGAAAGTAAACATATCCAAACACACCGATTTGTGAAGACCAAGTTGAAACTCCGTTAATACTTACGGCGGTAAAATCTTGTGCTGAAGTTATATTAGACAAATCAATTCCAAACATGCGTAAAAAAGCTGACACAATCCAATATAAGGAAAAGAAAGAGTATGTTGATCCTGTTAAATCAAAAAGCGTTGATAACCTCTCTCCGTTCTGAAGAAGATAATGTATGTTGCTTACACTTTGAAAGCGTTCAAGTGTTATGAATAAATAGCTAAAATAAATATCCATATCAATGTTGGACATTGCGGTGATAACTGTTTCAATTAAATTCGAGCCAGCATTGACACTTTGAACAATTGCATCCTTGATAATCCTTACAAATGGATATAATCCTATACCAAGTAAAGTAAATATACAAAGCTGGAAGAAGTTTAACGGATTTTTTTTTCTTAAAAGATAGAGACAAAACAATAATAATAATTGACCCGTTTGCCCACTCACTAAAATCAATATAATATATAGGATAAAATTAATATAATATAAAAAACGAGTACTGTCATATCTATAAAACAAATAGACAAGAACAAATAATGAAGGCTGGAAGAAAGAATTAAAGTAAAATATCAGTTTTGGCGCATCCTCTGCAACATCCTTACTTGCACCAAGTACACCGACACTAAAAAATATTGATGAGAACAATCCAATAATGACTATAGCAAAAACAAGCCAATCCAAAACAATTGAATTATTTAAATTAATTGTTTTTTTGACGGGTATGTTCTCAAAAATCCTAAATATAACTCTTTGCACAATAAAAAAAGTTAATAATACAATCAAAAGAGATAATAACAGCAATTCTGAATCTGCAGGGTATTCATACTTGAAATCCCCACCCAACATACCTAACACTCCAAAATATAATGTACATGATATATTCAGGAATATATATAGCGCAAATAAATATTTTCTCGTCATTGTTCTCTCAATTATTTCTTATAAGACTACCAAAATTATTTATTATGGGAGAATTTATTTTTCATTTTGATAAACAAACGAATGGCTAACGGAAATTTATGCATATAATTGAAGAATTTATGTCTAAAATCTAATTGCTCATTGTGCCCATTGGCTGCTTTAAGATATTCATAAAAATCTCGATAATTTCCAACTTTTACCGCACGAGTTGCTAATGATAAATAAATATATGCTTTTTTACGTGAAAAAGCTTTGTCGTATCCAGGAAAATCGTTTTGTGCAAAAGATAGAAATTCAATCAGTTTAAGATGTCTATTTTTATGCGTTGTGGTTTCTTTTTGTGTTTCTGTAGACCATGAGCCTAATGATGCTAATCGGTATACTGAATTTATATCTGGAATATATAACCCTCCGCTAGATTTCATCCCATAAAGTTCTAAAAATAGATCGCCCACAGGTGCGTTTATAAACCAATCAGGAATATTATCAATTAAGCTTCTATGAAACATATAAGATGCTGTCGGAGCGAATTGATTTAAACTATTTAAGACATCCTTAATGTGAAAAACTGTAGGGTTAGGCCCTTTATAAAAGGATCTTGATTCATTCAATATATTATCATTGAGCAAATAACAGGGGTGGAATGAAAATTTAATATGTGGATTTGATTCCATAGCCTCAAGCTGCACCTGCAACTTGTTATCATCAACCCAATAATCATCCCCTTCACAAAAGGCTATATAATTCCCTTTAGCATGAGAGAACACATTCAAAATATTTCCATTAGCGCCTAGATTTTCATCGACACCAACTGACTTTATTATACTTGGGAATTTTCGCACATATTGCTCTATAATCTCTTTAGTTGCATCAGAACTGCAATCATCAGAAACAAGAATTTCAAAAGGAAAGTTTGTTTTTTGTTTTAAGAAGCTATCAATCGTTTCAGAAATATAAAGCTCTTGATTATAAGTAATGCAACAAATGCTCACTTTAATTTCATGGATCGACGTAATCCAATTTTTTTTTATTTGCTCATCATTTATTTCTATCATTACTGACCCGGCTTTATGTTCAATTTTTTTTCAAGATCGATCATGCCCATACTTCTTTTTTTAGCTTTGTGCGCGGGATTACCTACATATATTGAAAAGGGTTCACAATCCGATTTTACAAGAGAAAGAGCACCTATTGCAGCCCCCTCGCCTATAACTACGCCTGGTAATATAACGCAACCAGAACCAATGATAACATGTTTATTAATGGTAACGGATGCATGGCAAACATTTGTTAGTTTAGTTGGAACCATTGGGTTTGTCATAAATTCACCAGAGTAATCATCGTTACTAGAATAAATCGAAACCCGTGACGAAATATTTGAAAAATCCCTTAACGTGATTTTCCCCGCACCGATCAAAGAGGAATACACCCCAATATGTATATAATTCCCGATAAATACCCCACCCACTCCTGCGGAAATAACACAATAATCGTCTATTCGAACATTGTTCCCGATATGAATTTTAGATATACCGTAGAATGATGCTTTCGTTGATATATGAACATTTTCTCCAATGGAAGCAAATCCCATTTTTTCAATTTCTTCACGGGTTAAGATAGCCATTTCTACCCTCGAATAACATTTATAATACGCGAGAAATCTTCTTTACTTAATTCGTTGAAAATCGGTAAACACAATACCTTATCAGAGATAGCATTTGATAAAGGAAGATTCTCAACGGCAGCTGATTCAATGCCTCTGTACATTGGCATATTACTGATCAATGGATAGAAATAGCGACGAGAAAGAATGTCATTCCGTTTTAGCTCTAGGTAAAGCTCATCTCTTGAAACACGAAATTCAGGTTCAATCAACACAGGGAAATAAGAATAGTTACTGTTTGAATATTCTGATGGTGCAGGAACAGTAATACCCTTGATACTCGTAAGCGCTTCACGGTAGGCCAGGTCAATTTTTTTACGCTGCTCAATTGCGCTGTTGATATGCTTAAGCTGAACCAGCCCAAAGGCAGCGTTGATTTCACTCATTTTTCCGTTGATTCCTGGCGCCGTTACGGTGAGTTCATCAGCAATACCAAAATTCTTTAATCTGTCAATTCGTTGTTTAGTCTTGGCATCCTGACAAATAATCGCCCCACCTTCAAATGTATTGAATACTTTTGTAGCATGGAAACTGAGGATAGACATATCGCCAAATCGTAAAATGCTTTGGCCTTTGTAATTAACCCCAAAAGCATGAGCGGCATCATAAATCACGCGCAGGCCGTAATTGTCAGCAATTTCCTGAATAGCTTCAACATCACAAGGACTGGAATAACAGTGCACAGGCATGATAGCTGTTGTATTTGGCGTGATGGCAGCTTCGATTTTCTTTGGATCGATATTGAACGTCTTAGGATCAATATCGACGAATACCGGCTTCAACCCATTCCATAAAATAGAATGGCTGGTCGCAATGAAGGAGTATGGGGTAGTGATCACTTCACCTGAAATACGCAGGGCCTGAAGAGCTGTAATGAGTGCAATGGTAGCATTATTAAAAAGAGATATGTGCTCAACACCCAAATACTCACACAGTTCTTTTTCGAGTTGCTGATGGAAAGGTCCATTATTAGTCAACCATTTATTATCCCAAATTTGTTCCAGGTAAGGAATAAACTCGCTGAGCTCAGGAAGAAACGGTTGAGTCACTGGTATATTTTTCATTTAGTTTTCTCTATTCTTTGATAGACAACACAATCTTAAATAATTTTCTTTGCGTGAGGTAAATTAAGACTACATATATACCAGGCGCTAAAGTTAACATTGTAACGATCTGCCAAATATAATGTGCCGTAAGATAGACAGCAGTCATTTTAGCAATTAAACATGAGGTCATGGTAATCAACCAGATAGGCGAAATTTCTTTGAATTGGCGCCATACCGTTAACCCGGTTAATTTCCCTGTATAATAAGTATTTAACAAAAGAGCAAAATAAGAATGAATTAATAATCCAACACACATAAGATATATGCTGTAATTCATCGTTACTGCTATAATACAAATACCTATGATTTTTTTTATAATTTCTAACTTCAGAAAAAGATCGCTACGGCCTTTGACTTGAAGCACGTTCAGATTAATTGCATGTATGGGATAAAGCATATACGCTAAAGCAAGAACGGCAACAAGTTCAGCAGCCTCTTTCCATTGCACACCTAATACTAGTTGCAATAACGGTTGTGCAAGTATGGCAACCCCAGCCATTAGTGGAAAAATAAATAATGCAGCCACTTTCATGGTTAGCAAATAATACCCATCCATCTTATGCTGATCACTTTGCATATGGCTAAACATAGGATAGGTAACACGTTGAATAATGTTGGTCATTGTCATAGCAGGTATGCTAGATATCTGGTTGGCTTGAGTGAATTGCCCAACATTTTCCGCATTAAATCTTTTACCGATAATGATTTGATAGAGATTATTGTAAGCTGTATCAAGTAGACCAGAAATTAGTAATTTACCTCCAAAACCAAAGAGATAATCAAACGATTTTTTTGAAAAGCAAAAGACCGGAACCCAGCGTGTTATAAAATTAAGAAAAACAGCGCTGAGCACGGCTGTGGTTAGCGTTTGTGCTACCAGAGCCCAAACGCCATAACCATTCAACGCCATAATCAAAGCAACGCCGCCTCCCAGAACAACCGAGCAGATCGAGGCTTTTGCTTGCGCTTTAAAATTCATCGAGACTGTCAAAATTGTTCTAGGCACCACTGAAAAGCTGTTAGCCATCAGCGTTAAACCTGTTACTTTTGTCAATAAGACTAATTCTGGCTGTTGATAGAAATCAGCTATGTAACCTGAGCTTATATAAAGTAGAATATAGAAACAAAAGGCTACAATGATATTAAAATAAAATGCCGTTGAATAATCTACATCGCTACGGTCGGTCTTTCTTATCAGTGCTGAGCTAAATCCGCTATCAATAAAGACCTGGCCTATCGCAATAAAGATAGCTAACATCCCGATTAGACCGAAGGCTTTGGGACCTAAGAGACGCGCTAAAATCAGCATCAAAATGAGCTGAACACCCTGTGAGAGTATTCTCTCAAGAGCGCTCCATTTTAGACCATTGACGGTCTTGCTTTTAAGTTCAGACACTGTGCATTACTTAACAAGTTGAGAAAGATACTGACCATAACCATTTTTTGACATCATGGCAGCCTGCTTCAACACGTCTTCCTTTGCCAACCAACCGTTGTTATACGCAATCTCTTCCAGACAAGCGACTTTAAAGCCCTGTCGAACTTCGATAGTTTCAACAAACTGTGCTGCCTGTAAAAGGCTTTCATGAGTGCCTGTATCCAGCCAGGCAAAACCACGACCTAGCATCTCAACAACAAGATTACCCTTCTCGAGGTACATTTGGTTTATTGATGTTATTTCAAGTTCACCTCGCTCAGAGGGCCTAACTTTCTTTGCAAATTCAACAACTTCGTTTGTATAAAAATACAAACCTGTCACTGCATAATTACTTTTCGGCTTAACAGGTTTTTCCTCTATAGAGAGCACGTTGCGGTTTTCATCAAATTCTACAACACCAAATCGCTCTGGATCTTTAACCTGGTAACCGAAAACAGTTGCTTTTGTTGTTGCCCGAACAGCAGCCTCTTTTAATTTCGGCGAGAACCCCTGTCCATAAAAAATATTGTCTCCTAACACAAGACAGACAGGATCATTTCCAATGAACTCTTCACCAATAATGAAAGCTTGGGCAAGTCCATCCGGTGATGGTTGAATTGCATATTGCAGTTTCAAACCGAGGGCGGAGCCATCGCCAAGGAGACGTGTAAATCCTTCCTGGTCTTCCGGGGTGGTAATTATTAAAATATCTCTTATACCAGCAAGCATTAAAACCGATAATGGATAATAGATCATCGGTTTATCATAAATAGGTAATAACTGCTTCGAAACACCCATAGTTATAGGATAAAGTCGAGTTCCGGAACCACCAGCTAAAATAATGCCTTTCATTTATACTAACCCCAGACGCTCACGTTGATAACTTCCATCCTGCACTCGAATGCACCATTTTTTATTATTCAGATACCATTCCACTGTCTTACGAATTCCACTTTCAAACGTCTCTTCCGGCTTCCAGCCCAGCTCAACGCCAATTTTATGTGCGTCAATTGCGTAGCGCCGATCATGCCCTGGACGGTCAGCGACGTAAGTAATCTGATCGCGATAGGAGCCTTCTTTCGGCACGATTTCATCCAGCAGATCGCAGATGGTGTGTACCACATCCAGATTCTGCTTTTCGTTATGCCCACCAATGTTATATGTTTCACCCGGCTTACCTTGGGTTACAACGGTATACAGCGCACGCGCATGGTCTTCAACATACAGCCAGTCACGTATCTGGTCACCTTTGCCGTAAATTGGCAGCGCTTTACCGTCCAGAGCATTCAAAATCACCAACGGGATCAGCTTTTCAGGGAAATGATACGGGCCGTAGTTATTTGAGCAGTTAGTCACAATCGTAGGGAAACCGTAGGTACGCAGCCACGCGCGTACAAGATGATCGCTGGAGGCTTTAGAGGCGGAATACGGGCTGCTTGGCGCATAGGCTGTGGTTTCGGTAAACAGCGGCAACTCAGCAGACGCAGGATGTTCATCAGGGTGAGGCAAATCACCGTACACTTCATCAGTTGAGATGTGGTGGAAACGAAACGCCGCTTTAGCCGCATCATCTAACTTCAACCAGTAGGCACGGGCGGCCTCCAGAAGGACATAGGTACCCACAATGTTAGTTTCAATAAACGCAGCAGGGCCGGTAATAGAACGGTCAACGTGACTCTCTGCCGCAAGGTGCATCACCGCATCCGGTTTGTGCTCGGCAAAAATGCGATCCATAGCGACTTTATCGCAAATGTCTGCATGTTCAAAGACATAACGATCGCTATCATTGACGTCGGTCAGTGACTCCAGGTTACCGGCATACGTCAGTTTATCCACATTGACGACCGCATCCTGGGTATTCTTAATAATATGCCGCACAACCGCTGAGCCGATAAATCCGGCACCGCCCGTAACAAGGATTTTCACGTTAGCTATTCCATCTATTGGGTTTATCGAGATATTGATGCTCTGGAACCCGATTAATAATAATGATTTCAGAAATTTTGCACGCTACCGCCCCTGGCTTAACAGCTACCAGTGCACTGAGCGATAGTTAGATAAAGGATTTTGGGTCTGATTACAGACGAAAAACTGCCGTTAATTGTCGTCCTAAATGGCCCTGGAAACAAGCACAAATCGTTACAAATCAGCCCACAATTGAATCAGATAACTGCATGTTATTGCTAGAATTAATAATAAAAAACGGCAGTTACCATTTTGGTTATGTTCGACATAGCCAAATGATAACTGCCGCTTATTCAAAAAGACAAAAAGGAATATCAGTCGTTAGCCAGCAGCTTCTCAATCCGGCTTCTGAACTTCGCCCCTTCCTTCAGGTTACGCAGCCCATAGTTCACAAAAGCCTGCATATACCCCATTTTCTTACCGCAGTCATAGCTGTCACCCGTCATCAGCATGGCATCCACAGACTGCTTCTTCGCCAGCTCAGCAATCGCGTCAGTCAGCTGAATACGGTCCCAGGCACCTGGCTCGGTTTTTTCCAGTTCCGCCCAGATATCGGCATTCAGAACATAACGACCCACCGCCATCAGGTCGGAGTCCAGCGTCTGCGGCTGATCCGGCTTTTCGATGAACTCAACGATGCGGCTCACCTGCCCTTCCGTCTCCAGCGCTTCTTTCGTCTGAATCACAGAGTACTCAGAGAGATCGCCCTTCATGCGTTTTGCCAGTACCTGGCTGCGACCGGTTTCGTTGAAACGCGCCACCATGGCCGCCAGGTTGTAGCGCAGCGGATCGGCAGACGCGGTATCAATGATGATGTCCGGAAGAACAACGATGAACGGGTTATCACCGACAACCGGACGGGCACACAGGATGGAGTGGCCCAGCCCCAGCGGCTGCGCCTGGCGCACGTTCATGATGGTCACGCCTGGTGGACAAATAGATTGCACTTCCGCCAGCAGCTGGCGTTTGACGCGCTGCTCAAGCAACGCTTCGAGTTCGTAAGAGGTGTCGAAGTGGTTTTCAACCGCATTCTTGGACGAGTGCGTAACCAGGACGATTTCTTTGATCCCTGCAGCAACAATCTCGTCGACGATGTATTGAATCATCGGTTTGTCGACGATAGGCAGCATTTCTTTAGGAATGGCTTTTGTGGCTGGCAACATATGCATGCCCAGGCCTGCTACCGGAATGACTGCTTTCAAATTAATCATTATTTCTTCCACCTTAAAATGGTTGACGAATTATAGCTCTTAAACCTGTTTTCGCCAGCATGATTTGCCGTAATCCTGAGGTAATGTTACGCCTCAGCATCACAAATTTCTGTAGTTGTAATCTGATTCGATCGCGCTTTTGTGCCAGGAATAGTCTCAAAACAGACGATCGTCGATTATTTGCGCGGAAGTGCAAAGTTCAGCCTTTCCACATTCACCACCTGCTGGTCCACTCGGTCAATATCCACCGAGCTCTGCCCCTTCTCATTCACCGCTTTTATGTTCGCCAGTGACAGCAGGGTCTCATCTTTGGCCATAAATTTGCCCCGCACATCCTTACGTAAGTCAAAGTTTATCTTCAGCGCAGGACCGATAGCAGCCTCCTGCATCACGTTGATATTACGTAAGAACAGATGCTGCGGCTTATTGTGCAGCTCAAGCGTCGCGCGCTTCATCTCGACGTTGGTGATCGCCACAAAGGAGGTGGCATTGCCGGATGATATTTGGATTCCGCGCAGCTTATACGCAAGCTGGCGATTATCCAGATGAATATTGTTTAGCTTGAAGTTCTGGGGAATGGACAAATAATCGCCTTTAATGACCCCATAGCCAATTAGCATTCCGGCACTATTGACCATATCGACATTATCAATAATGAAATTATCACAGCCATAAATAGCTACCGTGGCGTTATCTATTCCCGCTTTTTTACTGAAGTCGGGGGTAATATTTTCGGCCTTTATATTGCGGATAACAAAGTGTTTACCGTTTTCAACATGTACCAGCTGGCGACAGTTGCTGCCGGTGATGTTGGCCACCACGAAGTTCTTAACGGTCTGTTTTTCAGGATAGTCGTTGTCGTAGGTGCTCCCGGCGAGGCCAATACCGATACCCCAGTTGATCTTGCCGTTGGTGCAGTTGATGTTGTCGATGACGTGATCGGAGATCAGGATATTGCGGTCATTGATCGCCACATTCCACTCAATCGCATCGCCCTGCAGGTGGCTGAATTTGCTGTTGGTAATACGGGCCCCATCGATCTGGTTATGAAAACCCTGACGCAGGATAGCGTAGTTAGCCTGGCTCACGCAGATATTATCAATCAGCAAATTGCGCATCACTTTGGGTTTCTTACCGCCAATGTAGATCTGCGTTACCGGGCCAAACCCACTCATTGCCAGCCCTTTAATCACACAATCTGAGCCACGAACGTCGAGCGTAATGTTTTCCGTGCGCCCTGCCCCTTCGCCAATGACCTTGCAGCCTTCCTGCAGAACAAAGCGGCCGCGCCCGTTGCCGGTTAACGCCCCGCGGATCAGCAGCGTTTTACCGTCAGGAATGAAAATGCCCGTATTGATGTTTTCACAGGTGAGTCCCGCCGGGACAACGACGATGTCACCTTCTTTAAACGCCTGCTTAAAGGCAGCGATCCAGTCGTTGTTATTGTACTGATTAACTGAGACCGTCTTTCCACCTGCCGCCCGCGCGAGGCGGGACGACAGCAGCGGCGTGGCCGCCAGAACGGACAGAGAAGAGACAAAAGTGCGTCGGGTAATCTTTTTCAGCATACAACCTCGGCGTTACAGCGTTTGCAGCAGGCTCGCTAACTGGCGATTTATCACCTGCTGGTTAAAATCGGTTTCTACTTTTTGTCTGGCATTGTGAAGCACGGGCTCCAGCGCCTGCTGGTCGATGTCGCTGAAGGCCGCTAACCGGTCAGCAAGGGCCATCGCGTTATTCTCCGGCACCAGCCAGCCGGAATGGTCAGATTTAATCAGCTCCGGGATCCCGCTGTGCAGGGTCGATACCACCGGAATACCCACGGCCATCGCCTCCATCAGCGCCACCGGAATGCCTTCCATGTCACCATCGGCGCCCGTCACGGAGGGCAGCAGGAACACGTCCGCCTCATCGAGCATGGTCTTAACTTCATGGCTCGGCTTAAAGCCCGGCATCTCCACGACATCGTCCAGCTGATACTGTTCGATAAGCGTGCGCAGACGACGTTCCCACGGCCCAATGCCGAGAATGCGATAGTGGAACGCCACCCCGCGCGCTTTTAGCTGACGGCAGGCCTCAATGGCCACATGCAGACCTTTCTTTTCGGTCAGACGCGCCACGGAGATGATCTGTAGCGGTTTTCCCGGCACCTTCACCGGACGACGCGTAAAGCGCGTTAAATCGACGCCCATGCGCGAAACGGCAATCTTCTCACCCGGGCAGCCCATACTTTTCAGGCGTCCGGCCCACAGGTCGCTGATGGGCAGCATCATGTCACCGCGGCGGAAAAGCTGCTGATACTCTGGCGTATAGTGGTTCAACACTTCACGGCTTGAGATGTCGATTCCGTGGAAAATAGTCGCAATCTTGCCGTCTATTACCCCCAGTTCGCGCAGCTTCGCGGCAGTGACACCCGCCGGGCCGAAGTGGGCGATAAACACATCGGCACGATACGGCTGCGCCGTTTGCCCGCAGATGGCCGACAGGATCAGATTGCGGGATTCGGACCCATAGCGGGAAACATTCAGCGCCCGCCAGGTCTGCGGCCGATGGATCCCGCGTAAGGTCTGGCTGGCCCGGTGGCGCAGCTTGCTCAACTTCCCGGAAGGCTCATCCTGCAGCCAGCGGGTTTTCGCCTCCAGCCCATACTGGGTATAGGCCGCATGGGTGTTTTGGGTATCGCCCTTTTGCAGGGCGATAATCTCCACGTCATATCCCATATCGATAAACGCGGTAATTTGGTTCAGCACAAAGGTCTCGGACGACAGCGGAAATTTCAGTAAGAAGAAACCAACCTTCATTTCCCCTCCCGTACGCGGTCGAGTACCGATTTCACCATGCCAATGCCCTTCTCGCGCTCGGCTTTCACCGCCACGGCCAGCCGTTCGTTGATGGCGGGCAGTTGACCCAGCGTGTCCCCCACCATCGCACCAAGCGAACCATCCAGCAGATGACGGATATCCACGGCCATTTCCGGCATGCCAAGCTGCTGCATAATCCCGGCGGATTTGTGTTCGTAGTTAATGGCGATGGCCGGCGTACCGAAGTTCATGGAGATAATGGCCGAATGCAGGCGGGTGCCGACGGTCAGGTCACAGGCGCCGAGCAGCTTGCCCATTTCAAGGTCGTTCAGCTCATCCATCACAACGTGATAACGGGACGGATCGTTAACCAGGTTGCGCAGGTTCAGCGCCACCATGCGGTCATCTTTGTTGTAGCTGTCGATGCCGGTACAGGTGGAAAGCGCCAGTACCTGATAACCGCTGTCCAGCACGCGGTTCACCACGTCGGCAAAGGCTTTCTCATACGCCGCCTGGGTGGTGCCTAGCCGTTTATCAAAGGGAGCCAGTTCACGCAGCGTGATGGCGACCGTTTTTTGTTTTGCCGCCACGTCCAGCCAGTGCTGTACCGCGTAGCTTGCCTGGAAGCTGTCATCCTGATGATCCACCAGCCAGGCGGTGTCCACGCCGTGTTCTACTTTAGACGTGTCAATTTCGCTGCGCTTCATCATATCCAGACTCACCGACTCACGCAGGATCAGCGCGTCGCAGTGCCCAAAGACATAGTTCGCCAGCTGGTTAAACTGCGGATCCTGGAAAGGTCCGACGCTGTGGCCAATCATAAACAACGGCTTTTTGGCCATAAACGTGCAGAGCGCATGTTCAAACTGAGGTACGCCGTAGAGATCGACGAAGAACGAACCGCCAACCTGAATAATCGCGTCGTAGCCGGACAGCAGCCGCACGAAATCGGTAAAGCCCTGCGCAATCGCAATGTTGCGCAGCTTGCCGGTATCCGTCACGCGGGAAAGCAGCACCTGGTGCTGGTAGCGACGACGCAGAACTTTCTTCACCCGCCCCATCACGCCTGCGGCGTTGTTATGCTGTTTCATCTGGCTGTAGAGCGGGTCGCCCATTACCGGGCGGTTCAGTAACCAGGATGAGCTGACCGGATAACGGCTCATCACGTCCACTTCGGTCTCAGGCTTAAGGGTGTTAATTGCATCCAGTAAACCGCGCAGGATGGCGCTGTCGCCACGGTTGCCGCAGGTATGGTTGCCAAGAATTAATAATTTCATAATGGCCTCTTAAATAACTAGCCTGCGCGAAGCAGCGTTTTCATTTTTTCGTTACGGCAAAACTGGCGCTTCATTTCGACCACCAGCGCATTGCGTGACAGCACAATCATCACGCCAAATGCCAGCGCGCCGGCGGCCACCTGCACCGCCAGCAGTGCGGCCAGCGGCAGATGGCCGCGAAGGATAATGCCCAGACCGTAGCTCACAGCAAGGGTTGGCAGTGAGAGGTAAAACGGCAGCCACAGACTCAAAATGTACTGACGGTAGCTGGAGCCGAGCACCGGCTTAATCATGATGAAGTAGCTCAGAACGGTATTGACTACCTGCACCAGCAGGAAGCCCAGCGTGACGCCGATGGCGCCCGCCATATGGCCGCCGACGATAATCGCCGGAATAAACAGGAAGGTTTTGAACACGTTGAACTTGAAGCTGATATCCACCCGAGCCTTCGCCATCAGCAGCGAACCAATCGGATTCCCCACGGAGCGCAGCAGCCCCACCACGCAGAGCAATTGCAGGATCGGGATAATGCCGTTCCACTTCTCGCCAAACACCAGCGGTACGAAGTTGCTCGAGACCACCATCAACCCCAGCAGCACCGGGAAGTTGATGATCCCTACCACGGACAGCAGCTTGTAAAAATTAACGCGCAGCTTTTCGGTATCGTCCTGAATCTTGGCAAACGCCGGGAACAGGACGCGGGTGATAATCGGGTTCAGCTTCATCGGCGGTACAACCGCAACGTTATAGGCCAGGTTGTAGCCCCCCGCGACGCTCGCCCCAAGAATACGTGCCAGCACCAGTGTTGAGAGGTTGGTATTCACGTAGTTAATGATGCTGTCCGCCGTCAGCCACGCGCCAAAGCGCAGGTTAGACGAGACGGACGCGAGAGAGAAATGCAGCCCCGGGCGATAAATTTTGCGGCCAAAATAGCCAAACAGCAGCGTACGCACGGCGGAGTTGACCAGGTAACCGAGGATGGCCGTCATCGCCAGCGGCCAGAAATGGGCGCTGACCACGGTGAAGGTAAAGCCCGCCAGCACGGCGCTGGTTTCGATCATGCCGATTTTGTTGAACTCCAGCTCTTTCTGCATCAGCGCGCGGAACTGCTGCCCGTGTGGGATCACCACGAAGGCAAAGGACAATGTGCGCATCAGCGGGGCGAGATCCGGGTTGTGTAGCACGCTGGCGATAGTACCGCTCAGTAGAAAGACCAGCACAAACACGAAAATACCCAGCCCCACATTCAGCCAGTAGAGCGTGGTCAGCTCCAGATGGCTGATCTCTTTACGCTGGATAATCGAGTTGGCGATACCAAAGTCCGACAGCGTGTCGGCCAGCGCAATAATCACCAGCGAGACGGTCAGCAGGCCGAACTGGTGATTATCAATAATGCGCGCCAGCACCGTCATCTGCACCAGACCGAGGCCAATGATGACGATGGTCGCCATCGCTGACCACTTGGCGCCGCTGATGGTTTTTTCACGTAAGCTCATCTTAGTACGCCGCTTTGTTCACGAAGCCTTTGAAAATGGTCAGAAAAACAATCTTGATATCGAACCAGAGGCTCCACTCGCGGATGTACTCCAGATCGAACTCGATGCGTTTTTCCATTTTTTCCAGCGTGTCGGTTTCACCGCGCCAGCCGTTGATCTGTGCCCAGCCGGTGATGCCCGGCTTCACCTTATGGCGCAGCATGTAGCCTTCAATCAGCGAGCGGTACTGCTCGTTGTGCGCCACGGCGTGCGGACGGGGGCCAACAATCGACATGCCGCCGGTAAAGACATTGATAAACTGCGGCAGCTCGTCCAGCGAGGTGCGACGCAGGAAGTTACCTACGCGGGTGACGCGCGGATCGTTCTGCGTCGCCTGGGTGACCACCTTGTCGTTCTCCATCACCTTCATAGAGCGGAATTTCCAGACCATGATCGGCTTACCGTCCATGCCGTAGCGGGTCTGACGGAAAATGACCGGGCCGGGGGAGCTCAGCTTCACCGCCAAAGCGATGCAGCACAGTACCGGGGAGATGAGGAGTAAAATCAGCGAAGAGAGCACGATATCTTCCACGCGCTTGAGCACGCGGTTAATGCCCGACAACGGCGTATCGTACAGCGGTACCACCGGCACGCCGTTCACCTCTTCAATACGGGAATGCAGAATGTTGAAGGTAAACACATCCGGGATGAGGATCACCGAGCAGGTGGTATCCGCCAGCTCGCGCATCAGCTGCTTAATGCGGGATTCGTCTTTCATCTGCATGGCGATATAAACGTTGTGAATTTTTCCAGCTTTCGCGTCTTCAATCAGCTGGACGTAATTCCCCGCCCAGTCCGACGGCACGCCGCCCGGTTTCGCGTCGTGATAAATGCCCACCACTTCAAACCCTAACCACGGCTCTTTGCGGAAGCTCTCGAGCAGAACCCTTCCAACCGGCAAATCCCCTGCCACCGCCACAAAGCGACGGTTATAGCCGCGGTTACGCAGCCAGCCCGCGCCAAAGCGGATCAGGGAGCGGCACACCACCATGCCGACGCTGGTCAGCAGATACCAGCTGAGATAGGTCACGAGGCGATTATCGAAATCATGGCTGAACGCCACCAGGCCCGCGCTGAAGATCAGACTCAGGGTCCAGTTCTGCAGCAACAGCATCAGTTCGGTAGTCATTTTCACGCCGCGCCACGAGCGGTAGAAATCGGTCATCCCGCCGATCATCTGAAACACGACCAACGCAATCAGCGCCATCAGCAGATGCATATATAAAAACGGCAGCCCGCCGATCCGACACACCGCCCACAGTCCGCCGACCATGATGGTGATATCAGAAAAACGCTGCACCATAGAGATTAACGATGCATTCGTTCTCGCTCGTTCGCGTTTTTTTAGATTCGTCATCGTTGTTCCTGTATTCGGTTTCCCCTCCTCCCGGAGGGGCAATTGTTACTGATTCAACAGCGCCAGAATGTCCTTCGTTCGGGCTTCCATCAGCGCCGTATCCGCGCGGGATTCCACGTTCAGGCGCACCACCGGCTCGGTATTAGAAGAGCGCAGGTTAAAGCGCCACTGTGGAAACGCCATGCTGATGCCGTCGGTGCGGTCAACTTCCAGCGCGTGAATGGCAAAGTGTTGCTCCACGCGGGCAATCGCCTCGGCGGGCTGCGCCAGCTTGCTGTTGATCTCCCCGCTCGCCGGGAACGCCGCCATACGGTCGCGCACCAGCTCACCCAGCGTTTTCCCTTTCAGACACAGGAGTTCAGTCACCAGCAGCCACGGGATCATCCCGCTGTCGCAGTAGGCAAAATCACGGAAGTAGTGGTGGGCGCTCATCTCGCCGCCGTAGATAGCGTCTTCTTCACGCATGCGCTCTTTGATAAAGGCGTGACCGGTTTTGGACATCACCGGCGTGCCGCCTGCCGCTGACACCACATCGACGGTGTTCCAGGAAAGACGCGGGTCATGAATGATTTTCGCACCCGGGTTTTTCTCAAGGAACGCTTCCGCCAGCAGGCCGACAATGTAGTAGCCCTCGATGAACTGCCCTTTCTCGTCGAACAGGAAGCAGCGGTCGAAATCGCCGTCAAAGGCAATGCCCATATCCGCGCCGTGCTCAATCACCGCGTTACGGGTGTCGTCGCGGCACTCCGGCAGCAGCGGGTTAGGAATACCGTTCGGGAAGTTGCCGTCCGGGGTGTTGTGCACTTTGATGAAGGTCACCGGCACGTTCAGCGCTTTTAAGCGGGCTTCCAGGGCATCCACCACCGGGCCGGCCGCGCCGTTACCGGAGTTGATAACCAGCTTCAGCGGCTTGAGGTTCGCCACGTTGATGTAGCCCAGCAGGTGATCGATATATTCTTTTTGCAGGTTAATTTGCTTATAGCTGCCGCGTTTCGCGTCGTTTACCGGCGGGAAATCGTTGGCTTCCGCCAGACGCTGCACGTCGCGCAGGCCGGTGTCGCCGCTGATAGGACGCGCACCTTTGCGCACCAGCTTCATGCCGTTGTAGTCCATCGGGTTGTGGCTGGCGGTCACTTCAATACCGCCGTCCACGCCCAGGTGGAAGGTGGCAAAGTAAATCTCTTCGGTCCCGGAAAGTCCGATATCCAGCACGTCCACGCCCGCGTCCTGTAACCCTTTCGCCAGCGCCAGCTTCAGGGATTCACTGGTCAGACGCACGTCGCCGCCCAGCACGATGGTCTGCGGCTTCAGGTATTCGCCATAGGCGCGGCCAATGCGCCACGCGATATCTTCATTCAGCTCTTCGCCCAGCTTGCCGCGAATATCGTAGGCTTTAAAACAGGTTAATTTTTCCATGATGACCCCTTTTTCAGGCAACAGTCGGCCCTGACCACTAAATGGCCAAATTGATTTTTTTGTCATTCGTAGGCCCGGCAAGCGCAGCGCCACCGGGCATATTGCAGCGTGCTACACCCGGCCGTAGCGATCCTGGAAGCGCACGATATCGTCCTCTTCCAGATACGAGCCGGAGCGCACCTCAATTAAATCGAGAGGAATTTTCCCCGGGTTCTCCAGACAGTGCGTGGCCCCCAGCGGAATATAGATGGACTCGTTTTCACCCAGCAGTTTGACTTCACCGTCGATGGTGACTTTAGCCGTACCCGCCACCACGACCCAGTGCTCGGCGCGGTGATGGTGCATCTGCACCGACAGCCCTTCGCCCGGCTTCACGGTGATGCGTTTCACCTGATAACGCTCACCTGCATCGATGGAGTCATATTTGCCCCACGGACGGTACACTTCGCGGTGAATGTGGTGTTCGTGTCGGCCATCGGCCTTGATTTGCTCGACCACTTTTTTAACGTCCTGCACGGCGTTACGGTCGGCAATCAGCACGGCGTCTTTGGTCTGGACAACCACCAGATCTTTCACCCCGACCGTGGTCACCAGGCCGGACTCGGCATAGACGTAGCTGTTTTCCGTTTTGTGGCTAATGACATCGCCGTGATGGACGTTACCCTCCGGGGTATGGGCGCTGATCTCCCACAGTGAGGACCAGGAGCCCACATCACTCCAGCCCGCATCCATCGGAACCACAACGGCGTCGGCCGTGCGTTCCATCACCGCATAGTCAATGGACTCTTCCGGGCAGGCGAGGAACGCCTCCTCATCCACGCGGATGAAGTCGAGATCCGGGTCCACCACTGCCATCGCCTTCTCACAGGCATTCAGAATATCCGGACGGTATTTGCGCAGCTCTTCCAGATAGCGCCCGGCACGGAACAGGAACATCCCACTGTTCCAGTAGTACTCACCGCTGGCGACGTAGGCCTGAGCGGTTTCCAGATTCGGTTTTTCGACAAACTGCGCCACATCAAACGCCACGCTGTCGCCTTCGCCAGGCGTCACATTACCGCGGCGAATATAGCCATAGCCGGTTTCTGGCAGATCCGGCACGATGCCGAAGGTCACCAGTTTGCCGCTTTCGGCGTAAGGGATCGCTGCACGCACCGCCTCGCGGAACGCCTCTTCCTGCTGGATAACGTGGTCTGCCGCCAGCACCAGCATCAGCGGGTCACAGTCAGGACTGCTGCGTTTTGCCGCCAGCGCCGCGAGGGCGATAGCAGGCGCGGTATTACGTCCGGCAGGCTCCAGAATGATGTTTTCTGTGAGTTTATTCAGCTGGCGCAGCTGCTCGGCAACAATAAAGCGGTGCTGTTCGTTACAAATCACCACCGGGCTTTCACACTCCACACCGTGCAGACGGTTTACCGTCGTCTGCAGCATGGTGAGGTCACCCTTCAGGCACAGAAATTGTTTTGGATAAAGCACGCGGGACAGTGGCCACAACCGGCTCCCGGATCCACCCGCCATTACGACCGGATACAAAGTGGTTTGACTCATGATTTATCCCCGTATATCTGCAATAAATTGACTCAGCACGTTCTCTTTCTCGAGCGTGCGTTCGGCATATTCACGTGCCACCGTGTTCACTTTTGGCATGGCAAGTGCCTGTTCAATGCCGGAGACCAGTGCCGGGACCGATTCCGGTTCGACGCACACGGCAATCCCCGGAAAGCTGTCACACAGCTGGCCTAATTCAGTTTCGGCTTCTGCCGTGATCACCGCGTTGCCGCCCACCGCCAGAATGTTTGTCAGCTTGGAAGGCAATACCGCATCCGCCGCGCCACGTTTTTGTACCACCAGATGGCAGTCGCCCATCTTCAGCAGCGCAGGTAACGCCTCGTAAGACTGAAGCGGGAAGAATTTCACGTTGCTCAGGCCGCGTTCGCTGACCATCTTTTCCAGCCGCGCTTTCCCGCCGCCCTGCCCGACAATCACAAACATCCACGGATGCTCGTTAAGCTGCTGAGCCGCTTCAATCACGCTTTCCAGCCCTTGCTTTTCGCCGATGTTGCCTGAGTAAAGAATGATTTTTTGGTCTTCAGGCAAACCGAGTTGGGCGCGTAGCGTCTGAGCGTCCTGCTCCGTCACGTCGCGAAAACGCGCCACTTCGGACCAGTTCGGGAAGAAGATCACCTTCCGGGCAGGTACGCCCTTCTCCTGCGCCTTGTTCATCATCGAGCGTGAGATGGTCGAAACGTAATCCACGTTATGCAGACCGCTACGCTCAAAGGCGCTGGCGAGCTTAGCCACTTTTCCACCCTTGCCTTTGCCTGCCATCCCCAGGCCCAGCATGGCGTCCACTTCATAATCCTGTATGTGCAGCAGGGTGCGTGCGCCGGAGAGTTTGCCCAGCAGGCGCATGCCCGGCGTGCAAAACAGCGTCGGCACCACACCAATGATGCGATCCGGCTTCCAGCGACGCTGCGCCATCAGCGGGAAAAAACTGCTCAGGGCAAAGCTGCCGAGATGCAGTAGCCGTTTCAGCGTCGAGGGCTGCTTAGGTACATAAAGCGGGCAGCGCCAGACGGTTGCCGCCCCCTCTTCACGACGGTAGCGCCAGCTTGAGTAGCGCTCACCGACTTTCCATTCCGGGTAGTACGGCGGCGCGGTAATGACCCGCACGTCATGTCCCTGGCTCGCCATCCACTCGACCATCTCGCCGGTATATTTCCCGATACCGGTTAATTCCGGCGAGTAGTTAATTCCGTATACGAGGATTTTCATATGCCTGGCACCTCGGCCTGACGATCCGCCAGGAAATACGCCCGACTGTTGTCATGGACGTTCTCGCTTGCCAGAAGCGGCTCCGGTGCCAGCCAGCGGTAGTCGTCATGCTGAGCATCAGGCAGACGCAGGTCTGCCTGAGTCACCTTCAGGCGGAACCCCAGCACGATGTAGTGCGTGGTGAACCCGGTGCCTGAAAAGTTATCGTCATAGAAGTGCTGCCAGACCCCGTAAAACTGGCCCGCCGCCATCGGCAGCTGGAGGCCCAGTTCCGCCAGAGTGAGACGCTCAAACGCATCATGAAGCGTCTCATCCTTCTGCACGCGCCCGCCGGGTACGAACCAGAAGCCCTGTGCAGGACGGTTGGTTCGTTTCCCCAGCAAGAACTCGCCGCGTTCGTTCTCCACGATCAAATCAATCGAGATGAGCGGAGTGGAACGCACCACCGTGGCAAAATCTTCCTGACTTAAAAACATCGTTACCCCCGGAAGCGGTGCTGGTTTTCCAGGAACCACTGGTAGGTGCTGGCCAGCCCCTGCTCCAGTGATACCTCGTGATACCAGCCCAGCTGATGCAGACGGGTCACGTCCAGCAGTTTGCGCGGCGTGCCGTCCGGTTTCGTCGCGTCAAACACCACGCGGCCTTTGTAGCCCACCACCTGCGCGATGGTTTGCGCCAGCTCGCGAATGGTGCAGTCCACGCCGGTTCCCACGTTGATGTGCGACAGCATCGGCTCGGTGTTCTCCTGCCACACTTCGCGATCCAGCTCCATCACGTGAATGCTGGCGGCAGCCATGTCGTCCACGTGCAGGAATTCGCGCATCGGCGTGCCGCTGCCCCACACCACCACATCCGGTGCGTTCTCGGCGGTCGCCTCGTGGAAGCGACGCAGCAGCGCCGGGATCACGTGCGAGTTGCTCGGGTGGAAGTTGTCGTGCGGTCCGTACAGGTTGGTCGGCATCACCGAGCGATAGTCGCGGTTGTACTGACGGTTGTAAGATTCGCAGAGCTTAATCCCGGCAATCTTGGCAATCGCGTAAGGCTCGTTGGTTGCCTCCAGCGTGCCCTGCAGCAGTTCGCTTTCCGCGATCGGCTGTTTTGCCATTTTCGGGTAGATGCAGGATGAACCGAGGAACAGCAGCTTATTCACGTTGTGCAGGTGCGCCGCGTGAATGATGTTGCTCTCAATCATCATGTTCTCGTAGATGAAATCCGCCGGGTAAGTGTTGTTGGCGACAATGCCGCCCACTTTCGCCGCCGCCAGATACACCTGGTCAATGTGTTCGTTAGCAAAGAAGTCCTGCACCGCACGGCTATCGAGCAGGTTCAGCTCGTCGCGCGTGCGGACAACCACTTCTACGTCACCGCGCTGTTCCAGCTGTCGAACAATCGCGGAACCCACCATTCCGCGATGACCGGCGACAAAAATACGTTGTTTTGTCATTCTCAGGACTCCAGCGCGATGGCAACCTCGTAGCCATGAGACTTGAGCAGGGAGTGTTTTTTCGCTGCTTCAAGATCTTTGGCGACCATCTCGGAAACCATCTCCTGCAGAGTGATTTCTGGTTTCCAGCCCAGTTTCTCGTGCGCTTTGGTTGGGTCACCCAGCAGGGTTTCCACTTCAGCAGGACGGAAGTAACGTGGGTCAACCTGAACAATGACGTCGCCTGGTTTCACGCCTGGCGCATCATGGCCGGTTACGGAAACAACGATACCTTTCTCTTCCACGCCGGTACCTTCGAAGCGCAGCTTGATGCCCAGCTGTGCAGCGGCCATCTCAACGAACTGACGTACGGAGTATTGAACGCCGGTTGCGATCACGAAGTCTTCTGGCTGTTCCTGCTGCAGCATCATCCACTGCATTTTCACGTAGTCTTTCGCATGGCCCCAGTCACGCAGGGAGTCCATGTTGCCGAGGTGCAGGCACGATTCCAGCCCCTGGGCGATGTTCGCGATAGCGCGGGTGATTTTACGGGTAACGAACGTTTCACCGCGACGTGGGGATTCGTGGTTGAACAGAATGCCGTTACAGGCATACATGCCGTAGGATTCACGGTAGTTCACGGTGATCCAGTAGGCGTACAGTTTTGCGACCGCATACGGAGAACGTGGGTAGAACGGCGTGGTCTCTTTCTGTGGGATTTCCTGCACCAGACCGTACAGCTCAGAGGTAGAGGCCTGATAGAAACGGGTTTTCTTCTCCAGACCCAGGAAGCGAATCGCTTCCAGCAGACGCAGAGTACCCATGGCGTCAACGTCAGCGGTGTATTCCGGGGATTCGAAGGAGACCGCCACGTGGCTCATCGCGCCCAGGTTGTACACTTCATCCGGCTGCACTTCCTGCAGGATACGGGTCAGGTTGGAGGTATCGGTCAGGTCGCCGTAGTGCAGGTGGAATTTCGGGTTTGCCGCGTGAGGATCCTGATAAATATGATCGACACGTTCGGTGTTGAACGAAGAGGCACGACGTTTAATACCGTGTACTTCATACCCTTTTTCCAGCAGGAACTCTGCCAGATAAGAACCATCCTGCCCGGTAACGCCGGTGATGAGAGCGACTTTAGACATGTTTATATTCCTCTACTTATGAATTTAATCAGTTTCAACGCGTTCGCGTATCACCACTGCGGGGTTGCCACGGCAAACTTTATTTGCCGGTAGCGATTTAAAAACGCTGCTGCGGGCACCCACTACCGTGCCATCGCCAACAGAAACACCTGGTGCAACAAAAACATCCGTTGCCAGCCAGCATTTTTCACCAATCACAATAGGCGAAGCGGTAATATCAAAATGCTGACTCATAAAATCGTGGCTGCCGGTGCACAAATAACACTTCTGTGACACCACCGAATTTGCGCCAATCGTAATTTCGCCAAGGGTATATAACACCGCGTCATCCCCTACCCAGGCGTAATCCCCAAGCGTTAATTTCCAGGGGTAGGTAATTTTTACCGAAGGTCGAATGACTACGTTTTTTCCGATTTTTGCGCCAAACAGACGCAATAAGAATGCTCGCCAGCGGTACAATATTTGTGGTGACCAGGCAAATAACGTTGCCTGAACGGCCCACCACAGCTGCACTTTAATACCGTTGCCGCCCCGAAAGCCTTTCGGCACGGAGAAACCCTTCAAATCCTGCATTGCGTTTCCTTATATTCAGGCTTTGTTATATAAGGTTTTCGTTTTACCTGTCGTCCGCAGGCGCAATAAATAAGACAATTCCGCCCAGAACCCCGGCACGCGTAATATTTTGCGCTGCACGTTTTTGGCATCCTGGCACAATTCCAGATTATTCGATGTTGACACGCCACCCATTGAGAATTCAGAGACCAGCCCTTTAATTCGGCGGAACGGATAGCCTGATTTATACAGGCTGGCGGCCAGGGCATAATCCGATGACACTTTATACTGCAAATCGTATGGCTGTTTTTTCAGACCGTTTACCGGGAAGAAAATGGCCTGATGGCTGGCGGGCAAACTGTGGTAGATATACCAGCCTGGCTTTGCGCTGCGGCACACTTTATGCCCATCACCAAAATCAAGCAGTGCATCGCCAATATACATGGCCTCCTCTTTCTGACGCGCCAGCTGACGGGCAAACAGCGCCACGTCATCATGGAAAACATCGCCAGAATTGAGGAAGATGGCATAACGACCCTGGGCCATGTTAATGCCCTTGTTCATCGCATCGTAAATGCCTTTATCTTTCTCGCTGATGTAACGTAAGTTGAACTCACCGTTGAGTTTTTCCAGAAACTCCGCCGTGCCATCGTTCGAGCCGCCGTCGACCACAATCCACTCAAAAGTGAGGCTTGGATCGCGCGCCAGGTTGCGCAGCGAGCGCCAGGTTTTTACCACCCCTTCGTAATTACGAAAAGCGACAGTAATGACGCTAAGAAACATAAATCACCTCATTTCGTCATACGTTCGTAATATTAAGCGCTTTGCGCAAAATAAACGGACAGACAATCAAGAAAGCATATTCCGGGCTAAATATTGACCCGGTAAAAAACAGCGACACCGGTGTAAACAGATAAAGTTGCACGCGAAAGTTCTGGTTATCACCAAACGCGTTAATCATCATTTTGAAAACTTTAAACAGATACCACAGCGTCAACAGTACGGCGAACCACGAAAAATAAATAATTAACAGATACAGACCATTGTCTATGGTTTTACCGACATCCGCACCGTTAAAGATTCCGAATGATGCAACATATTCGTAAAGTGAGCCGAATCTTACTACACCATCAATATGGGTTAAGGAATAACCCACCATCACCAGCGGACCAATGATGCGATAATAGGACGATGAGCCTTCTGTTCCCAAATCTCCCAGACGTTCTGAGATGTACGGGAACGCAAATATCACGCCGACCAAAAATACCGTCAGGGAGATAATCGCCAGCGGCAGTTTTTTCTTAATCGCATCTTTGTTCAGGTACTGGAACGCCCACTCCAGCAGGTAAAACAGGATAAATGTCATTACCCCTGAGAACGATCCAGACAGAACAATTCCTGCAAGAATCATAGCATCGGTCTTAGGTGTTTTGATACCAAACTGTTTGATGCTGAGCCAAATTGAGATTAACGCCAGAGCGAAGAACGCCGGTTCAAAATAGAGGGCCGTGGTACGTTTTCCGCCAAACTTAATGAAGTTCAATACATAGCTGTTGCTGTAAATGAGATATTTCGAAATTATCTCCATCAGGCTGCTGCCACCGGTGAGAATAATTTGCGCCATTTCCAGTGCAGCAAGCATAACAATTAACGCAACGGCAATATAAAAGAACCTGAGGATTTTCCGATAATTGTGCGGAGAAATCGTTTTAAACCGAATACTCCAGACCATGCCGATAATAATGACAATATAGACAAACAGCATGGTGGAGGTGACGTATTTACTGGCATCCAGTGACTGACCAAAGATGTAGTTAAACAGCGTCAGGCCCGTGCCCAACCCCAGGGCAATCATCAGCTTCTTCAGGTTGATTTTATCGACATACAGCAGAAGCAGAACGGGCAAGAAGGTGACGATGGTTATCGGGAAGCTTTCGCCAAGCTGGGCAATTTTGACGTTGACCAGCAGGTAGATCAGCGGCAGCAGCAGATAACTACAGATTCTGATAGAACGAGACATACTCCTCCAGCATCTGTTGTCCACTGTAGGCCTTGCGGCTGCGGTTGCGGAACGATTCCAGGTCAGTGCCAAAAACAGTCTCAGCGATCTGCGCTTTCGGCATCTGCACCAGCGGCAGCACTTCCTTTTCCGAGAACGTTTTACCGCCCGACTTTTCCAGCACTTCACGCGCGGCATCGCTGTGGGTGGCAATCACCGGCACGCCGATGGAAAGCGCTTCGCAGAGGATCAGCGGGTAGTTATCCACGCGGGAGCTGAACACCAGCGCATCCATGCCGTTCAGCGCGCTCATCAGTTTGCGCTTGTCGGTTTCAAACCCGTGGTTCACGACGTTCGCCCCTTCGAACGGGGAAAACTTGCCGAAGGTATGCAGTTCAATCTTGTCACCGAGCGCCATCATGTCGCGCACCAGCTGCTGGTTGGTTTTGCCGTCGTAACGCAGGTCATGCGCAACGATGGCGATTTTCGGTTTACCCGCGGTGTCCGCCACCGGCGTCAGCTCCGCCAGAATGGCTTCCGTCGCCACGTCGATACCGTTGTTGATAATCTGGCAGCGCCCTGCCCCGTAAAGGCTGTTGAAGGCATCGGCCACGTGCTGGCTCGGGGAGATAAACGTGCAGCCGAGCGAGAGCATGTCGCGGAACAGTTTGCGCTTGCCGGTTACCAGCTGGTGAGCACGATCCACTTTCACCGGCGGGTAGTTGCTTAACGTCGGGCATTTCTGGCAGTTATCCTTCCAGCCTTCGCAGCCATCGGTAAAGGCGCAGCGTCCGGTCACGCTCCAGTGATCGTGCAGCGTCCAGACGAAGCGTGTATCAGGCTTGTGCGCCTGCACCTTCTGACAAAACGCCACCACCTCTTCCAGATTCAGCCAGTAGCTGTGCAGGACGTGGAAATGCAGCACAACCGGGCCCGTGGATCGGGTCACAGTGCGATAAAGATTATTCAGGTTGCCAAACAGATCGCGGTTAAACAGGCGGAACAAGGCAATGTTGGCCATCGAGGTCAGACGCGGCGTGTGCTTTTGCACCTGCGGGTAGTTATCGTGACTGACGCTTTTCTTGCCGCCTTTGCCGTAGCCATAAATAAAACGAGACTGAAGTCCTTTTTGCAGTGCGCGCTGGTGCAGATCCAGGGCCACGCCTGCCGCTCCGCCTTCAGCGAGGCGGACGTTAAATTGCAGAATGTTCATTTAATCACCTTCACGCGGGCCTTTTCTCCCACCACCAGCGCGTTGTCCGGAATGCTGTCCAGCACCACGCTGCCCGCACCAATCGTCACGTTGTTACCGATGGTAATGTCACCAATGATCACCACGTTCGCGCCCAGCTCGACGTTATTGCCGATAACCGGGCAGGCCAGGCTGTCTGGCCCTCGGTTGCCAATGGTGACCGCATGACGAATGGTGAAATCATCCCCGGCGACCACGAACTTATTGATCACCACCGCATAGCCGTGGTGAATGGTAAAGCGGCGGCCAATGGTGGCAGCAGCCTGAATTTCATAACCAAAAAAGCATTCAGTAATAATGCGGTACAGCACCAGAACCGGCGCTGCCCAAAGGTTGTTCAGCACGTTTTTCTTGCGCCACACCGAACAAAAATGCGCGATACGGTACGCCAGGACCATGCAGCATGGGCGCAGGCTCCAGCTGTTTGCGCGGCAATCTTCAAGAAACATTATTTCCCCCGAAGTCCATCAGCCAGACGTTTGCCGTTACGGACGGACAGCAGCGTCAGCAGCGTGCGCCAGTTCATGCGCTTATTGCGGATCTGATAGAGGGTAAAGAGCTGATACTTCCGGCTGGCACGGTCGAACTTGTCCTTATGCTTGCGGTAAAAATGGAAGTAGCCCGAGAACTTCTTCGGCGAGGAGGTAATTTGCATCTCCCCGTGATTGATGTGCAGGATCTGCGTGGCCTCTTCCACTTTCCACGGTTCGCCATACTCAACCACCATCCGCAAGAAGATGTCGTAATCCTGCGCGGCTTTCAGTTCGGTATCGAACAGGCACTCCTTAAAGCGCCATGCCCAGGTGAAAACCTGATTGCCGATAATGTTGCGCTTGTAGAACAGGCGGCGAGAATAGGGTGATTTCGGGTACAGCGGCAGGCTGGCAGGCTGCGAATAAACTTCACCCTGACAGACATAGTCGTTGGCATACAGGAACGCATGCGTCACCAGCTGTGCTTTATGTGAAAGGAAGACAGACAGTCGGTTCGGGGTCCATTCGTCATCGTCGTCGATGCCGGTCAAATACTGCCCTTTGGCCTGCATAATCGCCTGGTTACGCACCGCGCATGCCCCGGAGTTAATCGGGTTATGGGTGTACATCACGCGCGGATCATTGAGATCGGCGACAAATTTTTGCAGCTGTTCATACGAAGAAGAACAGTCATCCACGATGATCAGTTCCCAGTTGTCATAATCCTGACGTAACACCGACTTGATTGCGCGGATCGCCAGCTGCTGACGATTCCATGTCGGCATATAGATAGAAATCAAAGGGCGTTGTGTGGTCATTTCTTTCTCCTACCCCTCACCCCGGCCCTCTCCCCTGAGGGGATAGGGTGAAAGCGGCACCGAACAGTCCCCTCTCCCCTCAGGGGAGAGGGTTAGGGTGAGGGGTGTAAGGGTATGTTTTGGCTGTTATTTACTGTCAGACTTATATTCGTACTCGTAATAACCGTAATCCTGATACCCGGTCGCGCGGCGGAAGATGGAGTTCAGGATCACCCCTTTCACCTCAATCCCGTTCTGCTCGAAGCGGCTCAGGCTGGTTTCCACTTCTTTCAGGGTGTTCACCGCGTAACGTGCCACCATCAGGGTGGTACCCGCATGGCGGCCTACCACGGCGGCATCGGTCACGGCCAGAATCGGCGGCGTATCGATCAGCACCAGGTCATAGTGTTTGCTCGCCCACTCAATCAGCTGGGTGAAGCGTTCGCTCATCAGCAGTTCCGACGGGTTAGGCGGTATCTGACCACGAGGGATCAGATCGAATCTCGGAATCGAGGTCGGCTTGGCGCTCTGGCTAATCTCCCCCTGCCCCAGCAGGATTTCCGACAGACCGTTAACGTTGTTGGTGCCCAGCAGCTCGTGGGTATAACCCTTGCGCATATCGCAGTCGATCAGCAGCACGCGTTTATTGGTCTGGCTGACGACGGCCGCCAGGTTGGCGCAGACAAAGGTCTTACCGATTGACGGACTGACACCGGTTAACATCAGGACGTTGTTTTTGGCCTGCATCATGGCGAAGTGCAGGCTGGTACGCAGGCTACGTATCGCTTCAATCGCCAGGTCCGTCGGGTTACCCACGGCCAGCAACTGGCTCTGTTTGTATCGCTTAACGCCTTTAATGGTTTTGACGCTGTCACGGGATTTTTGCCACTCGGAAAGCGGGATGCTGGCATAGACGTTGATACCACTCTCTTCCAGCGCCTGCGGGCTTTCGATTCCGCGGTTGAACAGCGAGCGCAGCAGCACACCGACAATGGAGAGCATCAGGCCGAGAATAATGCTGCCGAGAACGATCAGCGCTTTCTTCGGTTTCAGCACGCCGGGCTGGGTAATCGCCGGGTCGACGATGCGCACATCACCCACGGTACTGGCTTCGGTGATTTTCAGCTCCTGCTGTTTGTTCAGCAGCTGCATGTACACCTGCTGGCCAGATTCCACGTCGCGGGTCAGACGCACAATTTCCTGCTGCGTTTTCGGCATCGCGGTCACGCGGTCGTTCAGCTTCGCCTTCTCTTCTTCCAGCGTGCGACGTTTTTCCAGCAGCGTCCGGTAGGCCGGGTGGCGTTTGGTGTACAGCTTGGAAATCTCCGCCTCTTTGAAAGTCAGCTCGTTGAGCTGGGCGTCGATGTTAACCATTGAATCAAGAACAGACTTCGCCTCCAGCGGCAGGTCAACAGAGTCTTTATCCTGACGGTAAGCGTTCAGTTTATTCTCGGCATCATCCAGACGGGCCCGCACTTCCGGGAGCTGTTTAGCAAGGAAAGCCAGGCTTTTCGCCGCTTCCGCCGACTTACGCTCAACGTTCTGCTCAAGATAGTTGCGGGTGATGCTGTTCAGGATGTCGCGGATTTGATCTTTATCTTCACCGGTAAAGGTCATGCTCAGCACGCCGGTGTCCTTACCGTTTTCAGTCACGGTGAGGTTGTTTTGCAGATTGTTGATCATTCCCAGCGTGGAGAATTTGGTCACGGTGAACTCGCCGCCCTCCTGGGCATGAATGGCGCTCACCATCATGCTGACGCCATCTTTCGTCAGCATCTGGCCCACTTCGCCGCGCGCGCTGAATCCCGCATCGCTGGTCAACTGGTACTGTTTCGGACCCAGCACCGTCAGGGTAAAGGTTTGATCGCCCGCCCCTTTCGGCAGCACAAAGTCAGTCACCTTTACCGTATCGTTGCTTCGTCCCATCAGTCGATCCCAGCCGGCACCAAAGATTGGGAAGGTATTTTTGGTGACGGAGATATCGAGACCGAGGTCGTGAACCGTTTTCCCCAGTACCAGACGTGACTGAATCAGCTGAATTTCAGCGTCGGATGCCGGTGGTTTGTTCGCCAGCGCAGAGCCAATATCCTGCACCAGCGAGTTGCCGGTATTTTGCTCAATCTGCACCAGCGCGTCGGCGCTGTAGATAGGCGTGGCGAACAGCGTGTAGACGACGGCTGCCGCGGCAAACACAGCGGTAATGCCAAGCACCCACCACTTTGCCTCGATAACCGTGCCGACCAGGCGACCAATATCAATTTCATCACTGCCCGAAGTCGGGGCGGCAGAAGGTCTTGTTTTTTCTGTCATTGTTATCCCTGCTGAGCTTTCAGTGCCTGCGCCCACTGTTGGGCAGACTGGTCAAGTAAGGTGTAAACCGCCTCGAAGGCCTCATGGCTTTTGCGATACGGATCGGGGATTTCGCGTTCATTGTCCCAGTGACCAAACAGCATCACCTTGCCGCGCATCTCCGGTGCGATATCGCATAGCGCATGAATATGGCGTTTTTCCATTGCCAGGATCAGGTCATATTCCCGGCACATGCGGCCGGTGACCTGGCGGGCAATATGCCCGTCAAGGGAGAGGTTATGATCGCGGGCCACGCTCGTTGCGCGCTCATCGGCCGCTTTACCGACCAGCGCGCCAAGGCCTGCGGACTCGACGGTCAGTTCAGGCTGGTAGTGTTTCAACAACCGCTCTGCCGTCGGGGAACGGCAAATGTTCCCCACGCATACCACCAGAATTTTGTTAAACATCGCGGATTACCAGGTATGAATGTCGCGCGCCGTATCCGTCATGTAGCGAACGCCACTGATGGTTGGCAGCAACTGGTTGATCAGACGGTTCCAGCGGGCAACCGGCGCGGTAGTGACATACACCACATCGTATGGCTGGAGGCGGAACGACGTTGCCATCACCAGCGAGGTGGCGTCGGACATATCGAGCTGGTAAATGTTGGCAATCTTGCCTTTGTTGCTGGCGTCGTCCTTAAGTGGGCGAATCACGAAGATACCGCTGGCGTTGGAGGAGGTCAGATCGATGCCTTCCGCATTGCCCAGCGCTTCGGTCAGCGTCATGCCGCTGAAGTCCATTTTGAGGGTGCTCTGTTTCTTCACTTCACCCATCACGAAGACTTTCAGATCGTCATTGCGCGGTACGTAGAGAATATCGCCCGGATAGAGCAGGCGGTTCTGGGTCAGATCGCCGTTTTGCATCAGCGCCTGCAGTGAGATGCGCTGCTCTTTGCCGTTGTGGGTCAGGACCACGTTGCGCCAGTCGGCACCGTCGGTTAACCCGCCTGCGGCGTTAATGGCATCCAGAACGGTTAACGGTACGTTGGTGATGGCCTGCTGGCCGGATTTATTGACCTGGCCGGAAATGTAGGCTTTTTGCGAGCGGAATGCGGCAATATTAACGTCCACCTGCGGATCGGCGATGTACTGCGCTAAGCGGCCGGTAATATCACTCCGGATCTCGGCAAGGGTTTTCCCGGCAACATGGACTTTACCAATGTAGGGGTAGAACATCGTGCCATCTGACTGTACCCAGTTCCCGGTGTCGCTTGAGCTACGATACTGGCCCGCTGGCGTGGTCAGTTCGGGGTGGTCCCAGACGGTCACGTTGATCACGTCACCCGGCCCCACGCGATACTGATAAGCGGCGATTTCCTGGTCCAGAGACATATTCGGCTGAGCAACATTCGGACGTGGGCGTAATTGTTCGACCAGACGTGGCGTAAGTGGATAAACATTCACCATTTTGTCGAGATCAAAATCGGCATCCTGTTGCTTGATCACATCCTTACCCATTGTTGACATATTGCTGCCGGGAAAGACCGTGCAACCACTCATCAAGGTCACAGACACCAATAATGGCATCAATTTCATTTTGGATTTCATCATTGATTATTTATCACTTTGGCAGAGTAATTATCCTGTGCAATTTAAATAAGCTTGGGTCGTATTGGGTTTCAGCATGCAGTTAATCAAATAGAAATATAACTGGCATCAGTCCTAAAAAAAGCTTATTCATCCATTGGCTATTGACAGAATAACCGAGGCTGATTCACACGCTTTCAGGCACGCTACCGCCCTTGGCTTTCAGTTACCAATCCACTGACTAAACAATGTGTTATGGATAGACACCCTCTTGAGCAAGGCCTTCTGGAAATATATCAGCCGGGTGAGACACCCAACGGATAATGAATAACCATCCCGGAAGACCAAAACAAAAATAGCAACAACAAGATTTAACATTTGATGCTGGGAGAATTGTTGCAGCTAACCTAATAGCAGGCAAGGAGACAACTGTCCTAATATCTGTTTTTAAGATTAATATTAAGAGCAAAGTTTTGACCTTTTAGGATTTTCTTTATATTGACAAGGCGGGAGTAAAAACCATTATCTGCGATATATCCTAAAATGTTCTCTTTATAATTAAATATACGTATTTTGCTTATTTACACCCCGATGAGTTTGCTCTCTTTTAAGCGTTTCGTATTAAGAGAAATCTCAGCCCGGCATTGCAATTTTCCCCGGCTTTATCCATGATCGAAGTGTGACAATCGTCATATAACAGAAGGTATTGCTATTACTATGGAATGGATTGCCGATCCATCAATCTGGGCCGGGCTGGTGACGCTGGTCGTCATCGAATTAGTGCTCGGGATTGATAATCTGGTCTTTATTGCCATCCTCGCTGAAAAACTGCCCCCTTCCCAGCGCGATCGCGCGCGCGTAACGGGCCTGCTGCTGGCGATGGTGATGCGTTTACTGTTGCTGGCCTCTATCTCCTGGATGGTCACACTCACGCAACCGCTGTTCTCCGTTCACGGCCTCAGCTTTAGCGCCCGCGATCTGATCATGCTCTTCGGCGGGTTGTTCCTGCTGTTCAAAGCCACGGTAGAGCTCAATGAACGGCTCGAAGGTAAAGACAGCGAGAACCCGACCCAGCGACGTGGCGCGAGATTCTGGCCGGTGGTAGCTCAAATCGTGGTGCTGGATGCCGTCTTCTCCCTGGATTCGGTGATCACCGCCGTCGGGATGGTGGACCATCTGGCCGTTATGATGGCAGCGGTGATTATCGCCATCACGCTGATGGTGATGGCGAGCAAGGCACTCACCCGCTTTGTGAACAGCCACCCGACCATCGTGATCCTCTGCCTGAGCTTCCTGCTGATGATTGGCTTTAGCCTGGTGGCCGACGGTTTTGGCTTCCACATTCCGAAAGGCTATTTGTACGCCGCCATTGGTTTCTCCGTCATGATTGAAGCGCTTAACCAGCTGGCGATATTTAACCGCCGCCGCTTCCTTTCCGCTAATCAGACCCTGCGTCAGCGCACGGCCGACACCGTTATGCGCCTGCTGAGCGGTAAAAAAGAGGATGCAGAGCTGGACGCCGAATCTGCTGCCATGCTGGCCGATCACAGCGACGGGCAGATCTTTAACCCGCAGGAGCGCCTGATGATTGAGCGAGTGCTTAACCTTAATGAGCGCACGGTCAGCAGCATCATGACTTCCCGGCATGACATTGAGCATATCGATCTCACCGCCCCCGAAGAGCACATCCGCGCCCTGCTGGATAAAAACCAGCACACGCGCGTGGTGGTGACCGGCGGTGAAGAGGAAGAAGAATTACTGGGCGTCGTGCACGTTATCGACCTGCTCCAGCAGCAGCTGCACGGGGAGGCGCTCAATCTGCGCGCCCTGGTACGCCAGCCCCTGGTCTTCCCGGAAGGATTGCAATTGCTCTCTGCCCTTGAGCAATTCCGAAATGCGCGAACGCACTTTGCCTTTGTGGTGGATGAGTTTGGTTCGGTTGAAGGGCTGGTCACGCTCAGCGACGTGATGGAAACCATTGCCGGTAATTTGCCAAACGAAGTGGATGAGATTGATGCCCGCCATGATATTCAGAAAAACGCCGACGGCTCGTGGACGGCCAACGGCCATATGCCGCTGGAAGACCTGGTGCAGTATGTGCCGCTGCCGCTGGATGAAAAGCGGGAGTACCACACCATTGCGGGCCTGCTGATGGAATACTTACAGCGTATCCCGCAGCCAGGTGAAGAGGTTCAGGTGGGTGACTATCGGCTTAAAACGCTGCAGATTGAAAACCATCGCGTGCAGAAAGTGCAGCTCATTCCACTGCGGGATGAGGAAGAACTGGATTTTGAGGTGTAAAAAAGCCGGGTGGCGCTGCGCTTACCCGGCCTACGACGTCAGGCTTTTGTAGGCCGGGTAAGGCGAAGCCGCCACCCGGCACAACTGGCATCAAAGCTTATCCAGCAGTTTCTTCACATCCTTACCGTTCTGGGAATCTTTATTACGATCTGCCCAGCTATTAAGCCGACGTTTCGCTTCATCCTGCAGATGCTTACGCAGGATCTGATCCACCTGAAGGCTGTAATTCAGCGCCTGCCATTTACCATAGACGCTAAGCGGCACTGGCGTCTCTTTCAGGAAATCAATCAGCTTACTTTCGCCCTGCCAGCCGGAAAGTACCCGGACGTTAAAGCGCGTGTCCGCCGTCTCTTTGACCAGATCCAGCGAGCCTTCTCCCGTCAACGACAGCATAGAAGAGGTTCCCTGCATCGCTGCCAGCGTCAGTTGCCCGTTATCCAGCGTCAGATCCGTGGAGAAACTGTCGAGGCGCGTGACGCTATCGTAGTTTTCCTGCGCTTTGACGTCACTACTGCGCTCCACTGCCTGCTGTACCAGTTGCTGGAAGTTAAGACCTTCCATACGGGAGTCTTTCAGGTCCACGTGCGCCTCGCCCTGCCATTCACGGCGGAAAGCTTCGGCATCAATTTTTGTGCCTGAGAAATCCCCCGCCAGCGTCAGCTGCCCTGTCAGGGATATCGGATAGTTAAAGGCTTTGAGGATGGTACCAATCTCAACGTTGTCGAGACGCGGCTGGAATTGCGCGCGGGTTTCGTCCTTACGCACATCCAGCGTGCCAGGCAGTGAAAGATGCCCTGCCCCCATTTTGCCGCTCAGCTCGGAGATCACCAGCAACCCGTTGTGGTTAAACATCTGGCCGCTCACGTCGGTGAAGTCCATACCGCGCCAGCGCAGGCTGTTGGCTTTCAACAGGATATCGGCCGTGAATCCGCGCAGGGCGTTATAGTCAGGTTGATCAAGATTCGACGAGATAACCGGACGCGACACCGGCGGCTGGCTTTGTCCTGTCTGCACAGCGTCGCTGTCCGTTGTGCCAGCCGGTAGCGGCGGCAGGATGTTTTCCAGGTTGAGCTTGTCAAACTGCAGGTTCAGCACCCACTTTGGCTTCTCTTCGAGCGTGACGCTCGCCTGCCCCTTCAGGCTGCTGTCATTGGCCTGCAGGTTGAGGTTATCCAGCTCCAGCTGTTTTTGTTCTTCGCGCCAGACGGCCTGCATCGTCCCCTGTCCGGTGATCCCCTGGGTCGGAAGATCTGCGCCCGTGAGCTGCCAGTTGAGCTGCTGAATATCGGCCGTCAGCTGATGGGGATAATCTGACGCATTGACCCTGGCATTTAGCGAGAGGGTCAGATCGCGCTGGTCGCGATTCATTCGCCCGCTGAATTCCAGCGACGCAAGATGATGCGCATCCTGTTCCATCTGCAGATTAATATTGCGAACCGTAACCTGCTCTTGATCCTCATGCTGGAATACCAGCACGCTATCGGCAACTTTCAGTTTGGCAATATCAAAGGACCAGCCCGTATCGGACGGCTCATCCGGTAAGGTATTCTCACGCGGTGCAACCGGCGCATTCGCGTTGCGCACGGCTTCAGTCTGCTGGGTAAGCTGAATGACCGCCCCTTTGAGCATCACCTGGTTAACCTGCAACTGGTGAGAAATGAGGGGGATGAGCGCCACATCGAGACGCATGTTGTCCGCAGACACGATCGGCTGGGCAGCGCCCGGTGCCGTTAACGACATGCGGCCAGAGAGAATGCTGAGCTGTGGCCAGACGTGCCAGCGTAGCGGCCCGTCGAGCTTCAGTTGGTAACCACTGCGCGCCTCGACCTGCCGCACCATGTAAGCGCGGAAATCGTTAGGGTTAACCAGCAGAACCAACGCCGAAAGGCCAGCAACCAGCACGACCAGCAAAATCATCAGCGTTGTCAGAACTCTTCTCATGGCATCCTCAATGGACTAACGATCAGTCTTTATCAATACGGCTGGCAACCGCACCCTGCTGGTCGCGGTATTTTGCGTCCTGCCGGCGGTTATAAGGCCTGTCTGCCGGGCCGGTTAGCGGTTCAAAGCTTAACGCACCAATCATCATGCCGGGGCGCAGCGCCAGCGGCAGTTTGCCGGCGTTGAAGAACTCCAGCACGATACGGCCCGACCAGCCGGGATCGATACGGTGCGCGGTCACGTGCACCATCAGCCCCAGACGGGCCAGAGAAGAACGGCCGTCCAGCCAGCCGACGAGGTCGGCAGGCAGGGTCACGGATTCGAACGTCACCGCCAGCGCCAGTTCACCTGGATGCAAATAAAAAGCGTCACCTTCGTCAATGACGATTTCGTCACTCATCACGCGATCGAGCGCGGCGCTGACTTCATCCTTCGGCCCGCTGAGGTCGATGAACGGTGCAGTATGGCCACTAAAGGTGCGGAATTTATTCCCCAACCGTACATCAACGGTCACCCCATTGATACGCTCTACAGGAGGACGTGGGGTAATAGACAAACGGCCTTCATCCAGCCAGGCTTCAATATCGCGATCACAAAGACGCATGGCACTTTCTCCTTTCATGCATCGACCCCTGAGACCTTAACATCTCAGGGTAAAACCAGGTTATCTCTGAACGGTACACAATTCGCGCGGCTTATTCAAAAAACTGGCTGATTTTCGCTTTTAAGATATCAATGGCAATGCGGTTTTTGCCTCCGCGCGGCACGATGATATCGGCGTATTGTTTGGAGGGCTCAATAAACTGCAGGAACATCGGACGGACCGTTTTCTGGTATTGCGCCATGACGGAATCCATCGAACGGCCGCGCTCGTTAACGTCTCGCTTGATGCGGCGCATCAGGCAGATATCCAGCGGGGTATCGACGAAAATCGAGAAGTTCATCGATTCACGCAGGCGAGCATCGGTCAGGAGCAGGATACCTTCAAGGATAATCACCTTTTTCGGCTCGATGCGGATCGTCTCCTGGGTGCGGGTGTGTTCTACGTAACTGTAAACGGGCAGCTCAATCGCCTGGCCGCTTTTTAGAGCTTCTAAATGCTGGAACAGTAAACTGTGATCCATTGCATTCGGGTGGTCATAGTTGGTTTTTACGCGCTCTTCCATCGACAGATGGGATTGATCTTTGTAATAGCTGTCTTCGGGAATGACGCCGATGTGCTCATCACCTACTTGTTCACGCAGTTCGCGATAAAGCGTACTGGCAATTAGACTTTTACCTGAAGCCGATGCGCCGGCGATGCCTATAATGACGCACTGATGAGACTTATCAGTCATAAATTTAGCGACCTGATTAACCTGGATGTTAAGGAAGGACGACGCCGGAGCGTCAAACGCGGCAATTATAGGGATTTCGCGGGCGTGATACCAGTCGAAAGCGCAGGTAATGCGAGACAGCCTGTAAAGTTGCGAATTGTTCCCTGAGTGAAATTTTAATGCGCGTTTTTTCAGCGTTTCACAGCGATTTTTTAACCTGTAACTATTTAATAAGTCTATGATGTCAAATTATGAGCAGTCGCCATATGAATTGTAAATTGTTTGTACTAGCATAAACCAAATTATCAAATTCACTCGTAAGGACTTCTCTCCTGACGGCACGGCGTCTCTGGATAAAGCGGTAATGAATAAACAATACCAGCGGGTTTTGGTTACCACCCCACATCCTTTATTACGACTTGTCTGTCTGGGCCTGGTCACCTTTATCTTTACCTTATTTTCGCTGGAGCTTACCCGCTTCGGCACCCTGCTGGCGCCGCTCTGGTTCCCCACCGCCATCATGATGGTGGCGTTTTACCGCCACGCGGGAAAAATGTGGCCGGGCATTGCCCTGGCGTGTTCGTTCGGCAATATTCTGGCCTCGTGGATGTTGTTCTCGTGGGGGGCGATTAACCTCACCTACACCGCCATAAATGTGATTGAGGCCGTCGTCGGTGCATTACTACTGCGCAAACTGCTCCCGTGGTATAACCCGCTGCAAAATTTAAGTGACTGGATCCGTCTGGCGATGGGCAGCGCGCTGGTGCCGCCGCTGGTGGGCGGTATTCTGGTGATTTTTCTGGTTCCCGGTCCTGAGCCACTGCGCGATTTCATTGTCTGGGTGTTATCTGAATCCATTGGCGCGCTGGCACTGGTGCCGCTGGGATTACTGTTTAAACCCCACTACCTGCTGCGCCACCGTGATCCGCGACTGCTGCTGGAAACGCTGCTCACAATGGCCGTGACGTTGGCCCTGAGTTGGGCAGCCATCACCTGGCTTCCATGGCCATTTACCTGCGTGATCGTCCTGCTTATGTGGAGCGCCGTGCGCTTACCGCGAATGGAAGCGTTCCTGGTGTTTCTGGTCACCGTGATGGTCGTGTCCCTGATGATTGCCCATAACCCTGAGGCGCTGACCACCCAACACGAAGGGCCGATGATCAACGCGCCCTGGCTGCCGTTCCTGATGCTGCTTCTCCCGGCGAACGTGATGACCATGGTGATGTATGCCTTCCGTGCCGAACGCAAACACATCACTGAAAGCGAAGCGCGTTTTCGTAATGCGATGGAGTATTCCGCCATCGGGATGGCGTTAGTCAGCATTGAGGGGCAGTGGCTACAGGCCAACAAAGCGCTGTGCAATTTCCTCGGTTACAGCCAGTCCGAACTACAGTCACTCACCTTCCAGCAGCTCACCTGGCCGGAAGATTTGCACACCGACCTCGAACAGCTGGAGCAGCTGGTCAACGGCGACATCAACACCTATACCCTTGAAAAGCGCTATTACACGCGCAACGGTGAAGTGGTCTGGGCGCTGCTTGCCGTCTCCGTTGTGCGCCATACCGACGGCTCGCCGCTCTATTTTATCGCCCAGATTGAAGACATTAACGACCTGAAGCAGACCGAGTGGGTCAACAAACGCCTGATGGAGCGCATTACGCTGGCCAACGAAGCGGGCGGCATCGGCATCTGGGAGTGGGATCTGGAGCCTGACATCATCAGCTGGGATAAGCGGATGTTCGAACTGTATGAAATCCCACCGCACATCAAGCCCACCTGGCAGCTCTGGCACGACACGATGCTGCCGGAAGACCGCGCCCATGCAGAACAGGTGCTGCGGGATTCACTGATCTCACGTCTGCCGTTTAAGCTGGAATTCCGTATCCGCGTGAAGGAAGGCGTGCGCCATATTCGCTCCCTGGCAAACCGGGTGTTGAATAAAGAGGGTGAAGTCGAGCGTTTGCTTGGCATCAACATGGACATGACCGAGGTTAAGCAGCTTAACGAGGCGCTGTTCCAGGAAAAAGAGCGTCTGCATATCACGCTCGACTCCATCGGCGAAGCCGTGCTCTGTACCGATATCGACATGAACGTCACCTTTATGAACCCGGTCGCCGAGAAGATGAGCGGCTGGCTACAAACCGAGGCTATCGGCCAGCCGGTTCTCAAGGTATTACACATCACGTTTGGGGAGCGAGGGCCGCTGATGGAGAACATCCACAGCGGGGATATGTCACGCTCAGATATCGACCAGGACGTGGTGCTGAACTGCCGCACGGGTGGAGCGTTTGACATCCATTACAGCATTACGCCACTCAGCACGCTGGATGGACAAAGTATCGGCTCGGTTATCGTTATTCAGGATGTCACCGAGTCGCGCAAAATGCTGCGTCAGCTGAGTTACAGCGCGTCGCACGATGCCCTGACCCACCTGGCAAACCGGGTCAGCTTTGAAAACCACCTCAAACGACTCCTGCAAACGGTTCGTGAGACGCGGCAGCGTCATGCGCTGGTCTTTATCGATCTGGACCGCTTCAAAGCCGTCAATGATACCGCAGGCCATGCGGCGGGCGATGCCCTGCTGCGGGAACTCTCTTCCATGATGTTAACCATGCTGCGCTCCAGCGATGTGCTGGCGCGTCTGGGGGGTGATGAGTTTGGGCTGTTGCTGCCGGACTGCAATATTGAGAGCGCACGCTATATCACCGGTCGTCTGGTCCATAGCATCAACGACTATCACTTTATGTGGGAAGGCCGCCTGCATCGAATTGGCGCCAGCGCCGGGATCACGCTGATCGATGAACATAACCACCTGGCGTCAGAAGTGATGTCACAGGCAGATATTGCCTGTTATGCCTCGAAAAACAGCGGGCGCGGCATCGTGACGGTTTACGAACCGCAGCAGGAGCGGGATCACAGCACGCGCAGCATGATGTCGCTGGACGAACAATGGCACATGATCAAAGACAATCACCTGATGATGATAGCCCGTAGCGTCGCCTCCCCTCGCATACCGGAGAGCTGTAATTTCTGGCTGATTTCGCTGCGCCTGTGGACCAGCCAGGGCGAAGTCCTGGAGGAACACGCCTTCCGTTCTGGCCTGGCAGAGCCGGAACTGCTGCACGCCCTCGACAGACGCATCTTTAGCGACTTCTTCCGGACATCTGCCGCCAGGATCGCCAGTAAAGGCATGGGGATCGCATTGCCGCTTTCGGCAGCCGGTTTAGCCAGCGTGACGCTGGTCGACGAACTCCTCGATCTTCTGGATAAAAGCCCAATGCCGGGCCGTCTGCTGCATCTGGTGATCCCTGCCGGCGTGGTGTGTGATTCGGATGAGAATCTGCAGCGGGGTTTACAAAAGCTTCGCCAGGCGGGCTGCCGCGTGATCCTCAGCCAGATAGGCCGCGACATGGACATTTTCACCCACCTGAGTCCGAACATGGCCGATTACCTGATGCTGGATGCCGAAGTCGTGAGCAACGTCTATGGCAACCTGATGGATGAGATGATGGTGACCATCGTTCAGGGCCATGCCCAGCGTCTGGGGATGAGAACCATCGCAGGCCCCTGCAACCAGCCCATCATGATGGATACGCTTTCTGGCATTGGCATTGATTTTATCTATGGTGACACCATCGCCGAGCCGCAGCCGCTGGATCTACTGCTCAACACCAGTTATTTCGCCATCAACTGACGGCGCCCAGCCGTCGGTATACCAGATGTGCAGCAGCGCGTAGGAGCGCCATGGCTGCCAGCGCTCGGCATAGCGACGAATTTGCGCAGGCGTCATCCCGGCGAAACGTTGCTTAATCAGATAATCATCAGGAAGAAACACATCTTTCGCCTGCCAGCCGCGAAGGGCGAGGTAATTTGCCGTCCAGCGGCCAATACCCGGCCGCTGCTGTAACGCCTTCATGCCTGCCTCTACGTCCTCAGGCGGCGTGAGCGGAAACGTCCCGTCGACGACCGACTGTGCCAGATGAATCAGCGATTCCGCGCGTTTGACCGGCATCCCGAGCGCTTTGAGCGCCAGCGGGTCAGCAGCCGCCAGGGCTTGTGGGGAGGGAAAGCAGACATAGCCCGGCGCATCCTTGACCGGCTCACCGCACAGGGCGACAACGCGTGAAGCCAGTTTAGCCGCCATCGCCACGCTGACCAGTTGACCCAGAATGGCCCGCACGCCCTGTTCGTAGGCATCCATCGCCCCGGGCAAACGCAGGCCTGGTCGCGCGGCGCCGAGATCGCCCAACGTCCGGTGGACGTCCTGCGGATCGCAGGCAAGATCGAACAGACGCCCGATACGCTCAAGGCAAAGTCCGGCCACCGGCGTTAACCCCGGGCTGAGCGTGACCTGTAGCGTATGGGTTTGCGTGTCCGGCGTAACGCGGAAGATCCCCTGATGCCCTTCACAGGCAAAACTGCGCTCGTAATAGCTTTCCGTGACCGTCTCAACCCCCGCCACCGCACGGGCGCCAAGAAAGCCAAACATCCATTGCCAGTCGTAAGGGGGGTGCCAGGTCAGGGTATGCATTATCGCTCCTTTTTTGTTCCCCTCAGGATAAACTGAAAAAGCGTGTTACGCCTTGCTTTCATATTCCTGTTGTCGCCGGACAGGCATTCCGCTAAAGTCTCGCCCCTTCTCACTGGCATGGGGATTTATTGTGTTTATCGGATTCGACTACGGTACGGCAAACTGCTCGGTTGCAATTATGCAAAACGGGCAACCACAGCTCCTGAAAATGGAAAAAGAGAGTACGCTGCTGCCGTCAATGCTCTGCGCGCCGACGCGTGAAGCGGTGAGCGAGTGGCTGTTCCGCCACCATCAGGTTCCGGCGACTGCGGCAGAAACTCAGGCGCTGCTGCGCCGGGCAGTGAGCTTTAACCGCGAGGAAGATATCGACGTTACGCCTTCCAGCGTGCAGTTCGGCCTCTCTTCACTCGGGCATTACATTGAAGACCCGGAAGAGGTCTACTTTGTTAAATCGCCAAAATCTTTCCTCGGGGCCAGCGGCCTCAAGCTGCAGCAGGTGGCGGTGTTTGAAGACCTGGTATGCGCCATGATGCTGCATATCCGTCATCAGGCGCAGACGCAGGTCCCCGAGACGATTACCCAGGCCGTGATTGGCCGCCCGATCAACTTCCAGGGGCTGGGCGGCGATGAGGCTAACCAGCAGGCGCAGGGGATCCTTGAGCGCGCGGCGCACCGGGCAGGCTTTCGCGACGTGGTGTTCCAGTATGAGCCAGTTGCGGCGGGGCTGGACTTTGAGGCCACGTTGACGGAAGAAAAACGGGTGCTGGTCGTGGATATCGGCGGGGGTACAACGGACTGCTCGCTGCTGCTGATGGGGCCGCAGTGGCATCACCGCCGCGACCGTGAAAATAGCCTGCTGGGGCACAGCGGCTGCCGCGTGGGCGGTAACGATCTGGATATCGCCCTGGCATTCAAGAGCCTGATGCCGCTGCTCGGCATGGGCGGGCAAACGGAAAAAGGCATCGCCCTGCCGATCCTGCCGTGGTGGAACGCGATTGCCATCAACGACGTCCCGGCGCAGAGTGATTTTTACAGTACCGCCAACGGCCGCTTCCTGAATGACCTGATGCGTGATGCGCAGGACGCCGATAAAGTCGCCCTGCTGTATAAAGTGTGGCGTCAGCGCCTGAGCTACCGCGTGGTACGCACCGCCGAAGAGAGCAAAATTGCCCTTTCAAACCGCGCTGAACATGCGGTGTCCTTGCCATTTATCAGCGACGATCTGGCCACGGCGATTTCACAGGAGGGGCTGGAGACCGCGCTCGCGCAGCCGCTACAGCGCATACTGGAACAGGTGCAACTCGCGCTGGAGAACGGCAAGGAGAAGCCGGACGTCATCTACCTGACCGGCGGAAGCGCCCGTTCACCGCTGATCAAAAAAGCGCTGGCGGAACAGTTGCCGGGTATTCCAATTGCCGGTGGAGATGACTTTGGCTCCGTTACCGCCGGACTGGCGCGCTGGGCGCAGGTGATGTTTAGCTAGTGCCGCTGTGCCGGGTGGCGGCTTCGCCTTACCCGGCCCACAAAACCCTCGCACCGTAGGCCGGGTAAGCGAAGCGCCACCCGGCGAAAAAAAGCACCACACTCAGACAATTCCAGACAGTCTTCCATATTTCCTCCATTTTTCCGCTGTGTTGCCTGACTAAACTAGTATCATTCCCCGAAGTATTCAGGATGAGAACGTATAACGATGAAAGGCCGTAATAAATCCCGCTGGGCAATCGCCGCTGGCATCATTGTGGTGGCACTTGCCGCCGCCTGGTACTGGCACAGCCAATCCGCAAACTCTGGCGCCCCCGCCGGTGCCAACAGCGCATCACAGCGCCCGGCAGGTGGCGGTCGTCACGGTATGCGAGGCGGTGCGCTGGCGCCGGTTCAGGCAGCTACGGCGGTGAGTAAAGCCGTTCCGCGTTATCTGACGGGGCTCGGAACCATTACCGCCGCTAACACCGCCACGGTGCGTAGCCGCGTCGATGGTCAGCTCATTGCGATCCACTTCCAGGAAGGTCAGCAGGTTAAGGCCGGTGACTTACTGGCGGAGATCGACCCAAGCCAGTTTAAGGTGGCCCTCGCCCAGGCGCAGGGACAGCTCGCGAAAGACAAAGCCACCCTTGCCAACGCCCGGCGTGATTTAGCGCGCTATCAGCAGCTGGTAAAAACCAATCTGGTCTCCCGCCAGGAGCTGGACACACAGCAGTCGCTGGTCAGCGAAACGCAGGGCACCATCAAAGCCGACGAAGCCGCCGTGGCCAGCGCCCAGTTACAGCTCGACTGGAGCCGCATCACCGCACCGATTGACGGGCGGGTTGGTCTGAAGCAGGTCGATATCGGCAACCAAATCTCCAGCGGAGATACCACGGGCATCGTGGTGATCACCCAGACTCACCCGATTGATTTAGTCTTTACCCTGCCGGAAAGCGACATTGCGACGGTCATTCAGGCGCAAAAAGCCGGGAAAGGCCTGGTGGTGGAAGCCTGGGACCGCACCAATAAACAGAAGCTCAGCGAAGGTAGCCTGCTCAGCCTGGATAACCAGATCGACACCACGACCGGCACCATTAAGCTGAAGGCCCGCTTTAACAACCAGGACGATGCCCTCTTCCCGAACCAGTTCGTCAACGCGCGAATGCTGGTCGCGACCGAAGAGAACGCGGTGGTGATCCCCACCGCCGCGCTACAGATGGGTAACGAAGGCAACTTTGTCTGGGTACTGAACAGTGAAAACAAAGTCAGTAAGCATCTGGTGAAAACCGGGATTCAGGACAGTCAGACGGTGGTAATCAGCGCCGGGCTTTCCGCTGGCGACCGCGTGGTCACCGACGGTATCGACCGTCTGACCGAAGGGGCGAAAGTGGAAGTGGTTGAACCTGCGAAACAGGGAGCGGCCTCCTGATGCAGGTTATGCCTCCCGTCGCTACAGGTGGGCCGTCACGCCTGTTTATCCTCCGTCCTGTCGCCACCACGCTGCTGATGGTGGCGATCCTGCTGGCCGGGATTATCGGCTACCGCTTCCTGCCCGTCTCGGCGCTGCCGGAAGTGGATTACCCCACCATTCAGGTGGTGACGCTTTATCCCGGCGCCAGCCCGGACGTGGTGACGTCCGCCATCACCGCCCCGCTGGAGCGCCAGTTTGGGCAGATGTCGGGCCTGAAGCAGATGTCCTCCCAAAGCTCCGGCGGGGCCTCTGTCGTGACGCTACAGTTCCAGCTGACGCTGTCGCTGGATGTCGCCGAGCAGGAAGTTCAGGCCGCCATCAATGCGGCCACCAACCTGCTGCCGTCGGACCTGCCTAACCCGCCGGTCTACAGCAAAGTAAACCCAGCGGATCCGCCGATCATGACGCTTGCCGTCACCTCCTCCGCCATGCCAATGACGCAGGTGGAAGACATGGTCGAGACCCGCGTGGCGCAAAAGATTTCTCAGGTCTCCGGCGTCGGTCTCGTCACGCTGGCGGGCGGGCAGCGCCCGGCGGTGCGCGTTAAGCTTAATGCGCAGGCGATTGCCGCACTGGGGCTGACCAGTGAAACCATCCGCACCGCCATCAGCAGCGCCAACGTTAATTCGGCAAAAGGCTCGCTGGACGGCCCAACCCGCGCCGTCACGCTCTCTGCCAACGATCAGATGCAGTCCGCGGATGAATACCGTCAGCTGATTATTGCTTACCAGAACGGCGCACCGGTGCGTCTGGGCGATGTGGCGACGGTGGAGCAAGGGGCGGAGAATAGCTGGCTTGGCGCATGGGCGAACAAGCAGCAGGCGATCGTAATGAACGTCCAGCGCCAGCCGGGCGCCAACATCATCGAAACCGCCGACAGCATTCGCACCATGCTGCCGCAGCTGATCGAAAGCCTGCCGAAGTCGGTCAGCGTGAAGGTGCTTTCCGACCGCACCACGAACATTCGCGCGTCGGTCACCGACACTCAGTTCGAACTGATGCTGGCGATTGCCCTGGTCGTGATGATTATCTACCTGTTCCTGCGCAACGTCCCGGCAACCATTATTCCCGCCGTCGCCGTGCCGCTCTCGCTGGTTGGCACGTTTGCGGTGATGGTGTTCCTCGATTTTTCAATCAACAACCTGACGCTAATGGCGCTCACCATCGCCACCGGCTTCGTGGTGGACGACGCCATCGTGGTTATCGAGAACATCTCGCGCTATATCGAGAAAGGCGAAAAACCGCTGGCGGCGGCGCTGAAAGGGGCGGGTGAGATCGGCTTTACCATTATCTCGCTGACCTTCTCGCTGATTGCCGTGCTGATCCCGCTGCTGTTTATGGGCGATATCGTCGGGCGACTGTTCCGCGAGTTTGCCGTCACGCTGGCGGTGGCCATTTTGATCTCCGCCGTGGTGTCATTGACCCTGACGCCGATGATGTGCGCCCGCATGCTGAGCCACGCGTCCCTGCGCAAGCAAAACCGCTTCTCGCGCGCCTCCGAGCGGATGTTCGAACGGATCATTGCGGCGTATGGTCGCGTGCTGGCCAACGTGCTGAACCATCCATGGGCCACGCTCGGCGTGGCGCTTGGCACGCTGGCGCTCAGCGTGATGCTGTGGATTTTTATCCCGAAAGGCTTCTTCCCGATTCAGGACAACGGCATTATTCAGGGAACCCTGCAGGCGCCGCAGTCGGTCTCCTTCGCCAATATGGCGCAGCGTCAGCAGCAGGTGTCTGAGATCGTCATGAAAGACCCGGCGGTAGAGAGCCTGACGTCCTACGTTGGCGTAGACGGCACCAACCCGTCGCTGAACAGCGCCCGTCTGCAGATCAACCTCAAACCGCTGGATGAGCGTGACGATCGCGTCAATGCCGTTATTGAACGGCTGCAAAGCGCCGTCGCTCGCGTGCCGGGCGTGGAGCTTTATCTGCAACCGATACAGGATTTGACCATTGATACCCAGGTCAGCCGCACGCAGTACCAGTTTACGCTGCAGGCCACCACGCTGGATGCCCTCAGCACCTGGGTGCCGCAGCTGGTCGATAAGCTAAAAACCCTGCCGCAACTTAACGATGTAAGCAGCGACTGGCAGGACAAAGGGCTGGCCGCGTATGTGAACGTCAACCGCGACACGGCAAGCCGTCTCGGCATTACCATGGCGGACGTGGATAACGCCCTGTATAACGCGTTTGGGCAGCGACTGATCTCCACCATCTACACCCAGGCGAATCAATACCGCGTGGTACTGGAGCACAACACGGAAAATACACCCGGTCTGGCCGGGCTGGATTCGGTGCGCCTGACCAGCAAAGACGGCGGAATTGTGCCGTTAAGCGCTATCGCCACGGTGGAAGAGCGCTATACCCCGCTGTCGATTAACCACCTGGATCAGTTCCCGTCCACCACGATTTCCTTTAACGTGCCGGACAATTATTCTCTGGGTGAAGCGGTGGAGGCGATCCAGGCGGCTGAAAAAGATCTCAGCTTCCCGTCCGATATTCAGACCCAGTTCCAGGGCAGCACGCTGGCGTTCCAGGCCGCACTGGGCAACACCATCTGGCTGATTGTCGCCGCCGTCGTGGCAATGTACATCGTGCTCGGCGTGCTGTATGAAAGCTTTATCCACCCGATCACCATCCTCTCTACCCTGCCGACGGCAGGCGTGGGGGCGCTGCTGGCATTAATGCTGGCGGGAAGCGAGCTGGACGTGATTGCCATTATCGGCATCATCCTGTTAATTGGGATCGTGAAGAAAAACGCCATCATGATGATCGACTTTGCGCTGGCCGCCGAACGTGAGCAGGGCATGTCGCCGCGTGAGGCTATCTTCCAGGCTTGTCTGCTGCGTTTTCGTCCGATCCTGATGACCACGCTGGCGGCCCTGCTTGGCGCACTGCCGCTGATGCTCAGCACCGGTGTCGGCGCGGAGCTGCGCCGCCCGTTGGGAATAGGCATGGTCGGCGGTCTGCTGGTGAGCCAGGTATTGACGCTGTTCACCACACCGGTGATTTATCTGCTGTTTGACCGTCTGGCGCTGTGGACGAAAAGCCGCTTCCCGAAACGTGAAGAGGAGGCGTAAGTGAAGTTTTTCGCCCTCTTCATTTATCGCCCGGTGGCGACGATATTAATCTCGCTCGCCATCACCCTCTGCGGCGTGCTCGGTTTCCGGCTACTTCCGGTGGCCCCCCTGCCGCAGGTAGATTTCCCGGTGATCATGGTCAGCGCCTCGCTGCCGGGTGCCTCACCGGAAACCATGGCGTCATCGGTCGCCACGCCGCTGGAGCGCTCCCTCGGGCGGATTGCCGGGGTCAACGAGATGACCTCCAGCAGTTCGCTCGGCAGTACGCGCATCATTCTGGAGTTCAGCTTCGACCGGGATATTAACGGCGCAGCGCGCGACGTGCAGGCCGCCATCAACGCCGCGCAAAGCCTGCTGCCGAGCGGGATGCCGAGCCGCCCGACCTACCGCAAGGCCAACCCGTCCGATGCGCCGATCATGATCCTGACGCTGACCTCCGATACCTATTCTCAGGGGCAGCTTTACGACTTTGCGTCCACCCAACTGGCGCAGACGATCTCACAGATTAACGGCGTCGGTGACGTGAGCGTCGGCGGGAGCTCCCTGCCCGCCGTGCGCGTGGGATTAAACCCGCAGGCGCTGTTCAATCAGGGCGTGTCGCTGGACGATGTGCGATCCGCCATCAGCAACGCCAACGTGCGCAAACCGCAAGGGGCGGTTGAGGACAGCAGCCACCGCTGGCAGATCCACACCAACGACGAGCTGAAAACTGCAGCTGAATATCAGCCGTTGATTATTCACTACAACAACGGCGCGGCGGTACGCTTAAGCGATGTCGCCAGCGTGACGGACTCCGTGCAGGACGTGCGCAACGCAGGGATGACCAACGCCAAACCGGCTATCCTGCTGATGATTCGCAAGCTGCCGGAAGCGAACATTATTGAGACGGTGAACAGCATCCGCGCCCGCCTCCCGGAGCTGCAGGAGACTATCCCGGCCGCGATCGATCTGCAAATTGCCCAGGATCGTTCCCCGACCATTCGCGCCTCGCTTGAGGAGGTGGAGCAGACGCTGGTGATCTCCGTCGCGCTGGTGATCCTGGTGGTATTCCTGTTCCTGCGCTCCGGTCGGGCGACGCTGATCCCGGCGGTGGCCGTGCCGGTGTCGCTTATTGGCACCTTTGCCGCCATGTACCTGTGCGGGTTTAGCCTCAATAACCTGTCGCTGATGGCCCTGACCATTGCGACGGGTTTTGTGGTGGATGACGCTATCGTGGTGCTGGAGAACATTTCCCGCCATCTGGAAGCGGGCGTGAAGCCGCTTCAGGCCGCGCTACAGGGGACGCGCGAGGTGGGCTTTACGGTGCTCTCCATGAGCCTGTCCCTGGTGGCGGTGTTCCTGCCGCTGCTGCTGATGGGCGGCCTGCCGGGTCGGCTGTTGCGGGAGTTTGCCGTCACGCTTTCGGTCGCCATCGGCATCTCGCTGCTGATTTCGCTGACGCTCACGCCGATGATGTGCGGGTGGATGCTCAAGCGCAGCAAGCCGCACTCCCAGCCGCGTCGCAAAGGCTTTGGCCGTTTCCTGATGGCGATGCAGGAAGGCTATGGCAAATCGCTGAAGTGGGTGCTCAACCATACCCGGCTTGTCGGCCTGGTGCTCATCGGCACCATTGTGCTCAACGTCTGGATGTATATTACCATCCCGAAAACCTTCTTCCCGGAGCAAGATACCGGCGTGCTGATGGGCGGCATTCAGGCGGACCAGAGCATTTCGTTCCAGGCGATGCGCGGCAAGCTGCAGGACTTTATGAAGATCATTCGTGAAGACAACGCCGTGGATAACGTCACCGGCTTTACCGGCGGATCGCGCGTCAACAGCGGGATGATGTTTATCACCCTCAAACCGCGCAGCGAGCGCAATGAAACCGCCCAGCAGGTGATCGACCGCCTGCGGGTCAAGCTCGCCAAAGAGCCGGGTGCCAACCTGTTTTTGATGGCCGTTCAGGATATCCGCGTCGGCGGGCGTCAGGCTAACGCCAGCTATCAGTACACGCTGCTCTCGGATGATTTGGCCGCCCTGCGCGAGTGGGAACCGAAGATCCGCAAGGCGCTGGCCGCCCTGCCGGATCTGGCGGACGTGAACTCCGACCAGCAGGACAACGGCGCAGAGATGGCCCTGACCTACGACCGCGAAACCATGTCGCGGCTGGGCATCAACGTTGAGGCCGCCAACAGCCTGCTGAACAACGCCTTCGGCCAGCGTGAGATCTCGACCATCTACCAGCCAATGAACCAGTACAAGGTGGTGATGGAGGTGGACCCGCGCTACACCCAGGACATCAGCGCCCTGGACAAAATGTTTGTGATTAACAACGACGGCAAGGCGATACCGCTCTCCTACTTTGCCAGTTGGCAGCCAGCCAACGCGCCGCTGTCGGTGAACCACCAGGGGCTGTCAGCGGCGTCGACCATCTCCTTTAACCTGCCCGCCGGATCGTCGCTTTCTGAGGCCAGCGATGCGATCAATCGCGCCATGACGCAGCTCGGCGTGCCGTCCACCGTGCGCGGCAGTTTTGCCGGCACCGCGCAGGTGTTCCAGGAGACGATGAACTCGCAGGTGATTTTGATTCTGGCCGCCATCGCCACGGTCTACATTGTGCTGGGTATCCTGTATGAGAGCTACGTTCACCCGCTGACTATTCTCTCGACGCTACCCTCCGCAGGCGTGGGGGCACTGCTGGCGCTTGAGCTGTTTGGTGCGCCATTCAGCCTTATCGCGCTCATCGGGATCATGCTATTGATCGGTATCGTGAAGAAAAACGCGATTATGATGGTCGACTTCGCGCTGGACGCCCAGCGTAATGGCAATCTCTCCCCGGAAGAGGCGATCTTCCAGGCGTGCCTGCTGCGTTTTCGTCCGATCATGATGACCACCCTGGCGGCACTGTTTGGTGCGTTGCCGCTGGTTGTCTCGGGCGGCGACGGGTCTGAACTGCGCCAGCCGCTGGGGATCACCATTGTCGGCGGCCTGGTGATGAGCCAGCTGCTGACGCTGTACACCACGCCGGTGGTCTATCTGTTCTTCGACCGCCTGCGGCTGCGTTTTTCGCGTAAAAACAGATCCACGGTGACCGAGTAAATGACCGACCTCCCCGCTAACGTTCGCTGGCAGTTATGGATAGTCGCCTTCGGCTTCTTTATGCAGTCGCTGGACACGACCATCGTCAATACTGCCCTCCCCTCCATGGCGAAAAGCCTGGGGGAGAGCCCGCTGCATATGCATATGGTGATTGTCGCCTACGTGCTGACGGTTGCCGTCATGCTGCCTGCCAGCGGCTGGCTGGCGGACAAAGTGGGCGTGCGAAATATCTTCTTTACCGCCATCGTGCTGTTCACCACCGGCTCGCTGTTTTGCGCTCAGGCCAGCACCCTCGACCAGCTGGTCATGGCGCGCGTGCTGCAGGGCGTTGGCGGGGCGATGATGGTGCCCGTCGGGCGGTTAACGGTGATGAAGATTGTCCCGCGCGAGCAGTACATGGCGGCGATGACCTTTGTCACCCTGCCCGGCCAGGTGGGGCCGCTGCTGGGCCCGGCGCTGGGCGGGATGCTGGTGGAGTACGCCTCGTGGCACTGGATTTTCTTAATCAACCTGCCGGTGGGCATCATCGGCGCGATTGCCACCCTGGCGCTGATGCCGAACTACACAATGCAGACGCGTCGCTTCGATTTCTTCGGTTTCATTCTGCTGGCAGCGGGCATGGCCACGCTCACTCTGGCGCTCGACGGACAAAAGGGGCTGGGGATCTCTTCCCTCATGCTCGGTGTTCTGGTCGCCCTCGGCATCTCCGCGATTCTGTGGTACCTGTGGCATGCCAGAGGAAACGATCGGGCCTTGTTCAGCCTGAATTTGTTTAAAAACCCGACCTACCGTCTGGGACTGCTGGGAAGTTTTGCCGGACGTATTGGCAGCGGCATGTTGCCGTTCATGACCCCCGTTTTTCTGCAAATCGGGATGGGATTTTCACCGTTTCACGCGGGCCTGATGATGATCCCGATGGTGCTCGGCAGCATGGGCATGAAGCGCATCGTAGTGCAGGTGGTGAACCGTTTTGGCTATCGTCAAGTGCTGGTGGCCGCCACGCTGGGGCTGGCGCTGGTGAGCCTGCTGTTCATGGCCGTGGCGTTAATGGGCTGGTTCTACGTTCTGCCGCTGGTCCTGTTCTGCCAGGGAATCATCAACTCCATGCGTTTCTCGTCGATGAATACCCTGACGCTGAAAGATCTGCCGGACGAACTGGCGAGCAGCGGCAACAGCCTGCTGTCGATGATCATGCAGCTCTCCATGAGCGTGGGGGTGACGATCGCCGGACTGCTGCTCGGCATGTACGGCCAGCACCATCTCAGCGTCGATACGCCGGTGGCGCATCAGATCTTTTTATATACGTATCTCAGCATGGCGGTCATCATCGCCCTGCCCGCATTCATCTTCGCCAGAGTGCCGGATGATACCAGCAAGAACGTCGTGATTAGGCGCGGCAAAAGGAGTGGCTCATGAAATTCTGGCGACCGGGGATCACCGGCAAGCTCTTTGTGGCGATCTTCGCCACCTGTATCGTCCTGCTGATCACCATGCACTGGGCCGTGCGGGTCAGCTTTGAGCGAGGTTTTATTGATTACATTAAGCACGGCAACGAGCAGCGTCTGCAGGGCTTAAGCGATGCGCTGGGCGAGCAGTACGCCCAGCACGGCAACTGGCGTTTTCTGCGCAACAATGACCGCTTTATTTTCCAGATCCTGCGCTCGCTGGAGCACGATACCGGGGACGATCGTCCCGGCCCGGGCATGCCGCCGCACGGCTGGCGCACCCAGTTTTGGGTCATTGACCAGGAGATGCGCACGCTGGTTGGCCCGCGCGCACCGATTCCGCCGGACGGCACCCGGCGGGCGATTAAGGTCAATAACGCCACCGTCGGCTGGGTTATCGCCTCCCCGGTGGAGCGCCTGACGCGCAACACCGACATCAACTTTGATCGCCAGCAGCGCCGGACCAGTTGGCTGATTGTCGCTCTCTCCACCCTGCTCGCCGCGCTCGCCACCTTCCCGCTGGCGCGCGGTCTGCTCGCCCCGGTAAAGCGGCTGGTGGAAGGGACGCACAAGCTGGCCGCCGGGGATTTCACCACCCGCGTCGATACCCGTAGCCAGGACGAACTCGGCCGGCTGGCGCAGGACTTTAACCAGCTCGCCAGCACGCTGGAGAAAAACCAGCAGATGCGACGCGACTTTATGGCCGATATTTCTCACGAACTGCGCACGCCGCTGGCGGTCCTGCGCGGCGAGCTGGAAGCCATTCAGGACGGCGTGCGTCAGTTTACGCCTGAATCGGTGGCCTCTTTGCAGGCGGAAGTGGGCACACTCACCAAGCTGGTGGATGACCTCCATCAGCTCTCTATGTCCGACGAAGGTGCACTGGCCTACCAGAAGGCGCCGGTTGATGTGATTAACGTGCTTGAAGTTGCCAGCGGCGCCTTCCGGGAACGGTTTGCCAGCCGCAACCTGAAGATAGATCTCTCCCTGCCGGACAGCGCGGTGGTGTTTGGCGACAAAGACCGTCTGATGCAGCTCTTCAATAATCTGCTGGAAAACAGCCTTCGCTATACCGACAGCGGCGGCGGGCTGCATATCTCCGGCAGACAGGAAAACGGGCGCTTTGCCCTCACCTTCGCCGATTCCGCCCCAGGGGTGCAGGATGCGCAGCTGGACAAGCTGTTCGAACGTTTTTACCGGACCGAAGGCTCCCGCAACCGCGCCAGCGGCGGATCCGGCCTGGGGCTGGCGATTTGCGTTAACATCGTCGAGGCGCATAATGGGACGATCCGCGCCGCCCATTCGCCTTTTGGCGGGGTTAGCATTACAGTAGAGTTACCTCTGGAACGGGATTTATCGAGAGAAGCATGACCGAGTTACCGATTGACGAAAACACGCCACGTATTTTGATTGTCGAAGACGAACCCAAGCTGGGGCAACTGCTGATCGACTATTTACGCGCGGCCAGCTATGCCCCGTCACTGATAAGCCACGGCGACCAGGTATTGGCGTACGTGCGCCAGACGCCGCCGGACCTGATCCTGCTGGACCTGATGCTACCGGGTACCGATGGCCTGACCCTGTGCCGGGAAATTCGTCGCTTCTCCGACGTGCCGATCGTCATGGTCACCGCCAAAATTGAAGAGATTGACCGCCTGCTGGGCCTCGAAATCGGCGCGGACGATTACATCTGTAAACCCTACAGCCCGCGTGAAGTGGTCGCCCGGGTGAAAACCATTCTGCGCCGCTGCAAACCGCAGCGCGAACTGCAGGTGCTGGATGCACAAAGCCCGCTGATTGTCGACGAAAGCCGTTTCCAGGCAAGCTGGCGCAGTAAGCTGCTGGACCTGACGCCTGCCGAATTCCGCCTGCTGAAAACCCTCTCTCATGAGCCCGGGAAGGTATTTTCCCGAGAACAGCTGCTGAACCATCTGTACGATGATTACCGCGTGGTGACTGACCGCACCATCGACAGCCACATCAAAAACCTGCGCCGCAAGCTGGAGGCGCTGGACGCCGAGCAGTCGTTTATCCGCGCGGTGTACGGCGTGGGGTATCGCTGGGAAGCGGATGCGTGCAGGATAGCCTAGTCCGCCGCTGGTCAACGTAAGCCGGGTAAGGTGAAGCCACCACCCGGCACAATCACTTTACCTCCCTGCCCCTCAGCGCTACAATGCCCGCCCTTAAAGTGGGGGATCTCCCCTTACCGCTGCACCTGGTGCATGCGGATCTGACCTGTCATCAGAACGAGAACAAACATGTTTAAACCGGAACTCCTTTCCCCGGCGGGAACGCTGCAAAATATGCGTTACGCTTTCGCCTATGGTGCCGACGCCGTTTACGCGGGCCAGCCTCGCTACTCGCTGCGCGTGCGTAACAACGAATTCAACCACGAGAACCTGCAGCTCGGCATCAACGAAGCGCATGCCCTTGGCAAAAAATTCTACGTGGTGGTCAACATCGCGCCGCACAACGCCAAGCTGAAGACGTTCATCCGTGACCTGAAGCCGGTGGTGGATATGGGGCCGGACGCGCTGATCATGTCGGACCCGGGTTTAATCATGCTGGTTCGGGAGAACTTCCCGGAGATGGATATTCACCTCTCGGTACAGGCTAACGCCGTCAACTGGGCGACGGTGAAGTTCTGGAAGCAGATGGGGCTGACCCGCGTTATCCTGTCTCGCGAATTGTCCCTTGAAGAGATCGAAGAGATCCGCACTCAGGTGCCGGATATGGAAATCGAAATCTTCGTTCACGGCGCGCTGTGCATGGCCTACTCCGGCCGCTGCCTGCTTTCCGGCTATATCAACAAGCGCGACCCGAACCAGGGTACCTGCACCAACGCCTGCCGCTGGGAATACAACGTCCAGGAAGGCAAAGAGGACGACATCGGCAACATCGTCCACAAACATGAGCCGATCCCGGTGACCAACGTTGAGCCGACGCTGGGCATCGGCGCACCAACCGACAGCGTGTTTATGATTGAAGAAGCCAAACGTCCGGGCGAGTACATGACCGCCTTTGAAGACGAACACGGCACCTACATCATGAACTCGAAAGATCTGCGCGCTATCGCCCACGTTGAACGCCTGACCCAGATGGGTGTGCACTCCCTTAAGATCGAAGGCCGCACCAAATCCTACTACTACTGCGCGCGTACCGCACAGGTCTACCGCAAGGCCATCGACGATGCGGCAGCCGGTAAACCGTTCGATACCAGCCTGCTGGAAACCCTGGAGGGTCTGGCGCACCGCGGCTATACCGAAGGCTTCCTGCGTCGTCACACTCACGATGACTACCAGAACTATGAGCACGGCTACTCCGTTTCCGAGCGTCAGCAGTTTGTCGGTGACTTCACCGGCGAGCGTAAGGGCGCACTGGCGGCCGTGGCGGTGAAAAATAAGTTCACCAAAGGCGACAGCCTGGAGCTGATGACCCCGCAGGGCAATATGAACTTCACGCTGGAGCATCTGGAAAACGGTAAAGGCGAAGCGATTGAGGTTGCCCCGGGTGACGGTCATACCGTCTGGCTGCCGGTTCCGGAAGAGGTGGAGCTGAAATTCGCGTTACTGATGCGTAATTTCAACGGTGAAAGCACCCGAAACCCACACGGTAAATAGTTAATCAGGGGAATTTTTTCACGGTGGGATAATTCTTAGAATCGGATCACATACCGCTTCGTTCAATACGGGTATTATCCCCCCGCTGAAAAACATAACCCATAAATGCTAGCTGTACCAGGAACCACCTCCTTAGCCTGCGTAATCTCCCTTACGCGGGCTTATTTTTTGCCTTTCATCCTGTTCTTACCCGCTTTTTGCCGCTCTGCTATACACTCTTACTAACGCTAAAAAAGGGAGCAGCGCGGATGGCAACCTATCCAGACAGTTTATTGATTCTCAATGGCAAAAGTGCAGGCAACGATCTGTTGCGTCAGGCAATTCAGGGGTTGCGTGACGATGGCGCACGTATCCACGTGCGGGTAACCTGGGAAAAGGGCGACGCGGCACGCTATATCCATGAAGGCTTAACGTTAGGCGTCAGCACTATTATTTCCGGCGGCGGCGATGGCACCATCAATGAGATCGCCTCTGCGCTTATCGACCTTCCCCCGGCTGACCGCCCGGTGATGGGCATCTTACCGCTCGGCACCGCCAATGATTTCGCCACCAGCGCCGGGATCCCGGAAGATTTAGAGAAAGCACTCCAGCTGGCCATCCTTGGCAAAGCCACCGCGGTAGATATTGCCCAGGTGAATGACAAAACCTGCTTTATTAATATGGCGACGGGCGGATTTGGCACGCGCATCACCAGCGAAACGCCGGAAAAGCTGAAGGCGGCGTTGGGCGGCGTGTCTTATCTGATCCACGGTCTGATGCGCATGGATACCCTTAAGCCAGACCGCTGCGAAATTGATGGCGAGGATTTTCACTGGCAGGGAGATGCGCTGGTGATTGGGATTGGCAATGGCCGTCAGGCAGGCGGCGGTCAGCAGCTCTGCCCGGAGGCGCTGATCAATGACGGTCAGCTACAGCTGCGGATTTTCACCGGGGACGGGTTGTTGCCCGCACTGTTTACCACGCTGACGCAGCCCGAAGAGAGCCCGAATATTATTGCCGGGAAATCGGCATGGTTTGAGGTGAATGCCCCGCACGGGATGACCTTTAATCTCGACGGCGAACCGCTGAGCGGGACGCAGTTCCGCATTGAGGTGTTGCCCGGCGCGCTGCAGTGCAGATTGCCGCCGGACTGTGTGCTTTTGCGCTGATTGTATTGCCGGGTGGCGGCTACGCCTTACCCGGCCTACGTTTCGTCCTCAGGTCAGGCAATCGTTACTTTGCTGTCCAGATAGACGTCCTGAACCGCATTGATCAGCTTCACGCCGTCGGCCATCGATTTCTTAAACGCCTTACGGCCCAGGATCAGCCCCATGCCGCCCGCGCGTTTGTTAATAACCGCTGTACGCACCGCATCTGACAGGTCAGTGTCGCCCCCTGCAGCCCCGCCGGAGTTGATCAGCCCCGCGCGGCCCATATAGCAGTTCGCCAGCTGGTAGCGCACGAGGTCGATTGGGTTTTCGCTGGTCAGCTTGCTGTAGACGCGATCGTCGGTATAGCCGAAGTTGACCGCTTTATAGCCACCGTTATTCTCGGCCATTTTCTGCTTCACAATATCCGCGCCGATGGTCGCGGCCAGATGGTTCGCCTGCCCGGTCAGGTCAGCGGAGACGTGGTAATCTACCCCGTCTTTTTTGAACGCTGAGTTACGCAGGTACGCCCACAGCACGGTGACCATACCCAGCTCGTGCGCACGCTCAAACGCCGCAGAGATCTCTTCAATCTGACGGCGGGACTGTTCAGAGCCAAAGTAAATCGTCGCGCCAACGGCCACCGCCCCCATATTGAACGCCTGCTCGACGCTGGCGTAGAGGGTCTGGTCATATTCGGTTGGGTAGCTGAGGGTTTCGTTGTGGTTCAACTTTACGAGGAACGGAATGCGGTGGGCATAGCGACGCGAGACGGAGGCCAGCACGCCGTAGGTGGACGCCACACAGTTACAGCCCGCTTCTATCGCCAGCTCAACGATGTTCTTCGGATCGAAATAGAGCGGATTCGCGGCAAAGGAGGCCCCCGCCGAGTGTTCAACGCCCTGGTCTACCGGCAAAATAGAGAGATAGCCGGTGCCACCCAGTCGTCCGGTGTTATAGAGCGTTTGCATATTTCGCAGAACCGCTGGCGGACGGTTGTTATCCACCATCACCCGGTCAACATAGTCATGACCAGGCAGGTAAAGCTGGTCGGCTGGAATGGTCATACAACGATGCTGTAAAAGGCTGTCGGCGTCTTTGCCAAGCAACTGCGCAATATCAGTCATGTGATACTCCCGTAAGTCCGACATCGTGTCGGTGTGTGTTTATCCCGTCCCATTTTTTATGGGCAGACTAAGCCTGGTACCGACTTAACCGATTTTCCACCCTTTGCATTTTTTTTCAGCACAATCTGCTGGCTCGATTCGTGTACAACAAAACTGTTACATTGATCAAACAATCACCACAAAGGTATTTAAAAGGTATTATTGAATGGTATGTTAAAGGCGTACCCTCACTGACATGCAGGATTAAAAAATGAAAACGAAAGTCCAACTGTCATTCATGATGTTCGTTGAATGGTTTATCTGGGGCGCCTGGTTTGTGCCATTGTGGCTGTGGCTGAGTAAAAGCGGGTTTACCGCCGGGGAAATCGGCTGGTCTTATGCCTGTACCGCCATTGCCGCTATCCTCTCGCCTATTCTGGTCGGCTCGCTGACGGACCGCTTCTTCGCCGCCCAGAAAGTGCTGGCGGTACTGATGTTTGCCGGTGCCATTCTGATGTACTTCGCCGCGCAGCAAACCCAGTTCAGCACCTTCTTCCCGCTGCTGCTGGCTTACTCCCTGACCTATATGCCCACCATCGCACTGACCAACAGTATCGCCTTCGCCAACGTGGGCGATGTCGAGGCCGATTTCCCGCGCATCCGCGTGATGGGAACGATCGGCTGGATCGCCTCCGGGCTGGCGTGCGGGTTCCTGCCGCAAATGCTGGGCTATAGCGATATCTCGGATACCAATATTCCGCTGCTGATGACGGCAGCCAGCTCCGCCCTGCTCGGTGTCTTTGCCCTGTTCCTGCCAGACACGCCGCCGAAGAGTACCGGCAAGCTGGATTTCAAAGTGATGCTGGGGCTGGATGCCCTTATCCTGCTGCGTGATAAAAACTTTCTGGTGTTCTTCTTCTGCTCATTTTTATTCGCCATGCCGCTGGCCTTCTATTATATCTTCGCCAACGGCTATCTCACCGAAGTGGGAATGAAAAACGCCACCGGCTGGATGACGCTCGGCCAGTTCTCCGAAATCTTCTTTATGCTCGCCCTGCCGTTCTTCACCAAACGCTTTGGTATTAAGAAGGTCTTACTGCTGGGTCTGATTACGGCCGCCATCCGTTATGGATTCTTCGTTTACGGCGGCGCGGAACAGTACTTCACCTACGCCCTGCTGTTCCTCGGCATTCTGCTGCACGGCGTGAGCTACGACTTCTACTACGTCACCGCGTATATCTACGTGGATAAAAAAGCGCCGGCGCATATGCGCACCGCCGCGCAAGGCCTGATTACGCTGTGCTGTCAGGGTTTTGGTAGCCTGCTGGGTTACCGCCTGGGCGGCGTGATGATGGAAAAAATGTTCGCATATAAAGAGCCGGTGAATGGGCTGACCTTCAACTGGGCCGGAATGTGGACATTCGGTGGGATCATGATTGCCGTGATCGCCGTGCTGTTTATGCTGTTTTTCCGCGAATCGGACAAAGAGATCACTGCAATTGAGGTGGTTGATGGCGATGCCGCGCTGACACAAGGGGAAGTTAAATGAAGCAAGAACGTATTCTCGGCGCCCTTTACGGGCAGGCGTTAGGCGATGCGATGGGCATGCCGTCGGAGCTGTGGCCGAGAAAGCGCGTTAAGGCGCACTTCGGCTGGATCGACCGCTTTTTACCCGGCCCGGCAGAGAATAATGCAGCCTGTTATTTCAGGCAGGCCGAGTTCACCGATGATACCTCGATGGCGCTGTGTCTGGCGGATGCGATTATCGAATGCGACGGACAGATTGATGCGGATGTTATCGGCAAACATATCCTGAACTGGGCGCTCGATTTCGACGCGTTTAATAAGAACGTACTCGGCCCGACATCGAAAATCGCGCTAAACGCGATCCGTGACGGGAAACCGGTCAGTGAACTGGAAAACAACGGCGTGACCAACGGGGCGGCGATGCGAGCCTCCCCACTGGGCTGCCTGCTCCCGGCCACGCGTCTGGAACATTTTGTGGAGCAGGTGGCACTGGCCTCCAGCCCGACCCATAAATCGGATCTTGCCATCGCCGGTGCGGTGGTGATTGCCTGGGCGGTTTCCCGCGCCATCGACGGGGAACGCTGGCAGAACATCGTCGATGCCCTGCCGGGTATCGCCCGCTATGCGCAGGAGGCGAAAACGACCACCTTCAGTGCATCGCTGGCAGCGCGTATTGAGCTGGCGCTTAAGACAGTGCGGGAAGCTAACGGCATCGACTCCGCCAGCGAGCAGATTTATCAGCTCACGGGCGCGGGAACCAGCACCATTGAATCCGTTCCGGCGGCCATTGCGATGGTGGAACTGGCGGGAACCGACCCGAACCGCTGCGCGGTCCTGTGCGCCAACCTGGGCGGCGACACCGACACCATTGGCGCGATGGCAACGGCCATCTGCGGGGCGTTGCATGGCGTGCAGGCGATTGATCCGGCGCTTAAGGCCGAGCTCGACACCGTCAACCAGCTCGATTTCGGCCACTATTGCGAAAAACTGCTGCACTACCGGGAGCAAAGGGAGGGTGTATGAACTCGTTTGCCCGACGTCTCGAAACCTTGCATGCCACACGCCCGGTGACGGTGCTGGGCGCGGCGGTGATTGACGTCATCGCCGACGCCTACGCCCTGCCCTGGCGCGGGTGCGATATCGAGCTTAAACAGCAGGGTGTGAATATCGGCGGCTGCGCGCTGAACATTGCCATCGCCCTGAAACGACTCGGCATTGCGGCACAAAACGCCCTTCCCGTCGGCCACGGCGTGTGGGCGGATATTATCCGCAACGCGATGGCAAAACAGGATCTGCACAGCGCCGTGGAGGCCGAAACCGGCGACAACGGCTGGTGCCTGGCGCTGGTAGAGCCTGACGGCGAGCGCACCTTTATGTCGTTTAGCGGGGTGGAGAACCAGTGGCAGCCGGGCTGGCTTGATACGCTGTCTGTACCATCACACAGCCTGGTTTATTTGTCCGGATATCAGCTGGCCTCACCGTGCGGTGAGCTGCTGACGAGCTGGCTGGAAGGGTTACATGAGGTGACGGCCTTGATCGATTTCGGCCCGCGCATCGGGGATATTCCAGACCCCCTTATGGCGCGGATTATGGCCTGCAGGCCGATCGTGTCGCTTAATCGTCAGGAAGCAGAAATTGCGGCAGAAAGACTGGGGGTGAAGCCTGAAAACCTCGGCGTGGCATGGCAGCGGCGTTTCGGCGCCGCGCTGATTGTCCGTCATGATAAAGACGGCGCGGCCTGGTATGACGGTGACGCTTCAGGCGTTGTTCCGGCGTTTCCGGCCACGGTCGTGGATACCATTGGCGCAGGCGACAGCCATGCGGGCGGCACGCTCGCCGGGCTGGCGGCAGGGTGGTCACTGGCAGATGCCATTCTGTTGGGGAATGCCGTGGCGTCCTGGGTGGTCAGCCACCGCGGCGGTGATTGCGCTCCCACTCGCGAGGAACTACTCCTCGCACACAAAGACGTATAGATCGCTACGACAGTAGCTGATGCTGTACTCAATCGGCCGGTGTTGCTGGTCAAGCGCAACCTGCTTGATCACCAGCACCGGTATTTTTTCGTCCATCTTGATGTGCGCCTGAAACTCGCTGTCCGGCATACGGGCGCTCACCCGTGAACGGGTACGCTGCGGGAAAATATTCTGACTGCGGAAGTAATCGTACAGCGAAATACCAATCGCATCCGGATCGGGAATTAACCCGACCGGCACCCAGGACTCTTCAATCGACACCGCGTCGTCGTCAACATAGCGAATGCGTTTCAGCATGAACACCTCGCTTTCAGGCTCGAGCGACAGCTGGCTGGCCACCTCTTCCGGGCATTTTACCACCCGTTTATTGACCCACAGCGTGTTGGGCGTTTTACCGCGCAGCACCACCTGCTGAGAAAAACCGCGCGCCTCTTTCAGCGAATATTCGAAGATGTTGTGGATTTGCGTTCCGTAACCCCGGGCACGCGTTACAACGCCCTCGGCTTCCAGCGCCTGCATCGCTTTGCGCACGGTGATGCGCGACACGCCGGTTAACTGGCTGAGATCGCGTTCGCCGGGCAGAATATTCCCGTGCTCCAGCACCCCGCTGCGCACCGCGTTTTTTACCGTTTCGGCAAATTTCAGGTACAGCGGTGTGTTATCAGCCGCGGCGATCCGTTCATTCAGTTGAGCGATTAATCGGGTATGCGCTTGTTCCATCTCTGTTTTCTCAGACGTGGTGTTTCCTGCCAGTATACTGGCTTACCACCATGCATGAAAATGATGAACCGGCCCAATACCGTGACCGACTTCCAGAGTATCGGCTTTTGCCAGCGCCGCCGAGAGCCAGGTCTTCGCTTCGCGTACCGTATCGGCCCAGTTGTCATGCCGTGGACGCAGCGCCGCCAGCGCGGCAGAGAGCGTACAGCCCGTGCCGTGGGTATTTTTGGTCTGTACGCGCGGGGCGGTAAAACGCACTTCCCCGTCGCGGGTGAAGAGCCAGTCAGGGCTTTCAGCATCATCGAGGTGCCCACCTTTCATCAGCACCGCGCCACACCCCAGCGCCAGCAGCGCGTTTCCCTGAGCTTTCATTTCACGTTCAGTTTGCGCATGCGATGTGCCTAACAGCGCGGCGGCCTCCGGCAGATTAGGGGTAATGAGCGCCACCTGCGGCAGCAATTTCCGGCGCAACGTCTCAACCGCGGAAGCGGAAAGCAGCGGATCGCCACTTTTTGCCAGCATCACGGTGTCCAGCACCACGTTTTGCACCTGATAACGCTTCAGTCGTTCTGCCACCGCTTCAACAATGTCCGTTTCGGCCAGCATGCCGATTTTGGTGGTATCAATGCGCACGTCGCTGAACACCGAATCAAGCTGCGCGGCAACAAAATCCGGTTCGATTCGGTAAACCGACTGCACGCCGCGCGTATTTTGCGCCACCAGCGCGGTAGTCACTGAACAGCCGTACGCGCCGAGGGCCGAGAAGGTTTTCAGGTCAGCCTGGATACCCGCGCCGCCGCTGGGGTCGGTACCGGCAATGGTCAGGGCGTTAATCCGTTTCATGCCTGCTCCTCCAGCGTATAGAGCGCATCAAGGAACGCGCTGGCAAAACTGCCTGGCCCGCGAGCGTGCGTAACGGCAATCGTTCCGGCACGCTTCATCCATCCGCAGGCGGCGGCAACGTTATCCAGCCTGTCGCCCGGCAGCGAACAGCAGGCCGCGACGACGGCGGAGAGCGCACAGCCCGTACCCACTACGCGGGTCATCAGCGGGTCGCCGCCCGCAACCGTTCGGGTGCGCTGTCCGTCAGTGATGTAATCTATTTCCCCCGTCACCGCCACAATGGCATTGGTCTGACGGGCCAGCGCCTGTGCAGCTGGCACCGCGCTGACCGCGGTATCGGTGGTATCAACGCCGCGCCCACCGGCGCTCATTCCGGCAAGGGCAAGGATTTCGGAGGCATTGCCGCGAATGGCGGCCGGTTTAAGGGCAAGAATTTGGTGGCAAAAGCGGGTGCGGAACGTCAGCGCGCCCACGGCCACCGGGTCCAGCGTCCAGGGCTTTCCTGCCGCCACCGCGCTTTCAATCGCCCGACGCATCGACTGGGCGCGCGGCGAGGTCAACGTGCCGACGTTAATCAGCAGGGCATCGGCAATCCCGGCAAACTGCTCAGCTTCTTCGGCCTCAATCACCATCGCAGGGGATGCGCCAAGCGCCAGCAACACGTTAGCCGTGAAGGTCTGTACGACATCGTTGGTCATGCAATGGGTAAGCGGAGAACGGGTACGGAAATGATGTAAAACGTGTAAATCGAGCAGGTCAGGCTGCATGGGTTCGCTCCTGCCTTGCGTGAAGAAGCGATGACCGGTGAGGCATCTGACTTCCCTACGCTGGCATTATCCAGATCAGGTAATACGGGTATTTCTCAGCCTTCACAAAGAAGGGCACCCCGAGTCAAAATACTTTTGAAACAATGAGTTAATTAACGCTTATTGCTGTTGTTTAGTGTAACCGCGGCGGCGTGCCAGGCGCAAGGGGTTTCGATTTATCGCGGTACTCATAACAGCAGCGACCGGGAAACGAATCACCTTATACACGTTCACCTGCTTATTTTACCGTTTTCTTAACACTCCGCTTACTTATTTATTGCAATATTGTCTGCACACTTTTTTCGCTTAAATTTTCAATATAAATATTTTTTCGGGAATATACCGACATATAAACAACCGCAACGTAACTTTCATTCATAACCAGAAGGTCGTTCGATAATAATGAATGAAGAAATATCTATAAGCATGCATTAACTATTTTGGACTTTAAGCCCTCTTTTTGAGCATAAAACATTAATATAATTTATGTATCGATGCTTTATAACTATTTTAATCATCGTTTATCAAAAATTACTATCTCATTGTATTTAATGAATTTAACACAAAAGATCTTGTCGCAACCCCGTTTAGCTATTCATGCTGTTTATGATTTAGATCAATAACCAAAATTACACATTGATAGATAGTTACTACACGTTACGAAATAAGTTACTAAACCAAAATCCTATCGTTACTAATAAATTAATATACATATAACAAGACGTTGTATCTTCCTGCCAGGATAGCGCCCTTAGTTTTATTATACATTGCATTGATGATGAGAGCTTTTAAATGAAACCTTTAAATAAATCCTTTATTTCTGTTTTGGTTTTGAGTGTGGTTACGGGTGGTTCAATCCAGGTTGCTACCGCTGCTGAAGCACTGGTCCAGACAACTGATGGTAGTAATGTTTTTCTTTCCATCCACGGTCAGGATGAATCAATAAAATCTTATGATTTAGATGATATTGATAAAATTAAAGGCGACGTCGGTTCTAACGCAACCTCAATATCGATTTTACGCGGTGATTTAGATGCTGAGGCACGTAACCGGGTAGATGAAATTAATCGTGTTGATGGTGAGGCTAAACTTGCCGGTGCACTTGCTGATACCGCTAATCAAAAAGCAGACACTGCGTTATTAGGCGTTGTGCAAAACGGTTCTGATATTATTAAGCTTCAAAACCAGACGCAACTACAAGGCGCCGTGTTAAAAGATAATGAGCAACGTATCACCTCTTTAGAGAATGCCCCAAAACCTTCTGATGGCCTGGATGGAAAAGACGGTGCTAAAGGCGATAAAGGTGATAAAGGTGATAAAGGAGATACCGGCGCGACAGGTGCTCAAGGCGTCGCGGGCATTAACGGACGCGATGGCGCAAAGGGTAAAGATGGCGTAACGAACACCGTGACAAGCATGCAAGTAGATACGGCAACACAAACTAAAGTTGCTAATAATAGCCAGGCCGTGGCTGTCGAGGCTCAGGAACTGCAGGCCGCGAAGCAGACATTACAGGCAATGAACAACAACACTAACCAACAATTTAAATCATTGCATGACGAGGTCGATAATAATAAGAAACAAGCTAATGCCGGTATTTCAGGTGCAATGGCGATGTCGGGATTACCTCAGGTACAAACCAACCAGCACGTGATGTTCTCTGCCGGTGGTGCAACTTATAATGGTGAAAGCGCTCTTGCTGTCGGCGCATCCGTTAACTTCAATTCGCATGTCATCGCGAAGGTGAGTTTCTCTGATGATACCACCGATAATATGGGGGCGTCAGTTGGCCTCGGCGTGGGATTTTAATAATCATTAATAACCACCGCATTTAAAAACATAATTGAGTTTCTAACCCACTCGTCTCTGAAGAGAATGGCGATGATAGCTAAAAGCATGTTCAGACATATATTTTTATCAGCCGCCCTATACCTGATGCTCATTGGTATCGGAGTTTGGATCGGTGTGATGTACGTGTCTTATTTTCTGTGTGATCTGTAAGGTTATAAAGTGAAGATGTGCATGATAATCGTGGCTGACGCATTTGTGCTGGCGGGTTGCGTTACGCTAACGTGGCCAAAGCAACAGAGACGCCCCCCCCTCACCCTAACTAACTAAGGTTTAGCAATGAAAACGCAAATTACATTGATTGCTCTGTTGTTCGCTGTCGCTGCGCTACCGGCTCATGCCATTAGCTCGCACTATCGTGAGCAGTTAGCGCGTTCAGGATGTACGGAAATGAACGCCAGCGATGGCACGTGCGATATCCATAAAAGCAAAGCCCAAAACCAGGCACAGCAGTCATCGGCTGACATTCACGATCCTTTACGTGAAGCCTCATTCTCATCAGATGCGCTTAATGCCACGATTTCAAACGGCTTTTTTAGCGCCACCATTAATGGCAAGAAGGCAACCATTAAGCGTGTGAACGCTAACTTCTATGAAATTCATGGCGGTGGATTTGTTATCTCTTTAAGCCTTGATGAGAACGGCATAATTGGTGCTTCCTGGAATAAAACGAAGGGTCGTGACCACGGCATTTTGCAGGTTAAACAGTAATAACGATCGCAAGGAGGCCGCGCGCCTCCTTTTACTTCAACGAAAGGCACGATTTGTCACACTCTTTTCGCTGATTTTACAGTTCTGGAAAAACCATCATAACCCACTGTTTTTGCTAGCCATAAAGTGAGATTATTGTTCGTAAAATGGGGATATTTCTCCCCCCATGCTCTCTGTCACAAAACAGTAAACAAATTAACCATTGAGCCCCGTGGCAAAAGGCTCTATATTGGCGGCGTTTTTTTCAGGCCCCATCTGTTTTTTAACTTTTTATTCAATCGTGGCTCATAACGAAGCGGCGGTTGTAGGAGTGATATGATGACGGATAAAGTCCGTATTGACACTGTAGATGCCCACAAAAGCAACGAAACCTATCTGGCCCGTCAGGCCGAGTTTGAATCTAACGTCAGGAGTTATCCGCGCAAACTGCCTTTAGCGATCACTAAAGCAGAAGGCGTGTGGATCACCGATGCAGATAATAAAGAATACCTTGACTGTTTAGCAGGTGCAGGGACCCTTGCGCTTGGACATAACCATCCTGATGTGCTGAAAAGCATCCAAAATGTCATTACCAGCGGCTTGCCGTTACATACACTGGATCTGACGACGCCTCTGAAAGACGCGTTTTCTGAATACCTGCTCTCTCTGCTGCCGGGTCAGGGCAAAGAGTACTGCCTGCAGTTCACCGGTCCATCCGGTGCTGACGCCGTTGAAGCGGCGCTGAAGCTGGCGAAAAAAGTGACCGGCCGCAGCGGTATCATCAGCTTCTCGGGTGGTTACCACGGGATGACCCACGGCGCGCTGTCCGTGACGGGTAACCTCTCTCCGAAAGAAGCGGTTGACGGTATGATGCCAGAAGTGCAGTTCATGCCTTATCCGCACGAATACCGCTGCCCACTGGGTATCGGTGGTGAAGCGGGTGTTAAAGCGCTGACCTACTACTTCGACAACCTGATTAACGACGTTGAAAGCGGCGTGCGTAAACCTGCTGCGGTGATCCTCGAAGCCGTTCAGGGTGAAGGCGGCGTGAACCCGGCTCCGGCTGAGTGGCTGCAGCGCATCCGTAAAGTGACGCAGGAACATGGCATTCTGCTGATCCTCGACGAAGTTCAGGCAGGCTTTGCCCGTACCGGTAAATTCTTCGCCTTCGAACACGCGGGCATTGAGCCAGACATTATCGTGATGTCTAAAGCCGTTGGCGGCGGTCTGCCGCTGGCCGTGCTCGGTATCAAAAAGCAGTTCGACGCATGGGCACCGGGTCACCACACCGGCACCTTCCGCGGCAACCAGCTGGCGATGGCAACCGGTCTGACGACGCTGAAAATCCTGAAAGACCAGAACATCGCAGGCAAAGTGGCTGCACAGGGCGAATGGCTGAAAGGCCAGCTGAAAGAGATGGCGAAACGTTATCCGGTCATCGGCCACGTTCGCGGTCTGGGCATGATGATCGGTATTGAGATCGTTAAGCCACACGAAGCGGCTGACCACATGGGTTGCTTCCCGGGCGACGGCGAGCTGTCTGCACTGATTCAGAAGAAATGCTTCGAAGCCGGTCTGATTCTGGAACGTGGTGGTCGCAACGGTATCGTTCTGCGTCTGCTGCCTTCTCTGCTGATCAGCGATGAAGAGCTGAAAATCTTCCTGGATAAATTCGAGCAGGCACTGCTTGCTGCGGGCGTTCGCCCGGCGTAACCGGAGTAGTTGATTACGATGTCAGATTCAAACCCAATTTTGTTCTCCTCTGCGCAGAGTATTGACGCTTATCAGCAGGCGATTGAACAAAGCACTCAGGCTGTGATGCAGTGGCTGAAACAGCCTGAGATGTACCAGGGCAAAACGGTCGCGGAACTGCGCGACCGTATTAAGCTGGATTTCAACCCGAAAGGGCTGGGCAACGAAGCGGCGATTGAACGCGCCGTTGAGTTCTTCCTGAAAGACAGCTTGTCCGTTCATCACCCACAGTGTGTGGCGCACCTGCACTGCCCAAGTCTGGTCGTAAGCCAGGCGGCAGAAGTGCTGATTAACGCCACTAACCAGAGTATGGACTCCTGGGATCAAAGCCCGTCCGCAACCATCATTGAGATCAAACTGATCGAATGGCTGCGTACCCGCGTGGGTTATCAGGCTGGCGACGCAGGTGTTTTCACCAGCGGCGGCACTCAGAGCAACCTGATGGGTCTGATGCTGGCCCGTGATGCGTTCTTCGCGCGTCAGGGTCACTCTGTTCAGCAGGACGGTCTGGTGGGCGATCTGCGTAAGATCCGCGTACTGTGCTCCGAAAACGCGCACTTCTCCGTGCAGAAAAACATGGCGCTGATGGGTCTGGGCTACCAGTCCGTGGTGCAGGTGAAAACGGATGAATTCTCCCGTATGGATCTGTCCGATCTGGCGGCGAAAATTGCGCAGTGCAACGCGAACGGCGAGCAGATTCTGGCGATCGTCGCGACAGCCGGCACCACCGATGCCGGAGCTATCGACCCGCTGCGTGCGATTGCTGAACTGGCGGCGAAGCAGAACATCTGGGTACACGTTGATGCGGCCTGGGGCGGCGCGCTGCTGATGTCTGAGCAGTATCGTCATTACCTGGACGGTATTGAGCTGGTGGATTCCGTTACGCTGGACTTCCACAAGCAGTTCTTCCAGACCATCAGCTGCGGCGCGTTCCTGCTGAAAGAAGCACGTCACTATGAACTGATGCGCTATCAGGCTGCCTACCTGAACTCTGAGTTCGACGAAGAGGCGGGCGTGCCAAACCTGGTGTCCAAATCTCTGCAGACGACCCGCCGTTTCGACGCGCTGAAGCTGTGGATGAGCCTGGAAGCACTGGGTCAGGAGCAATACGCCGCGATCATCGATCACGGCGTGACGCTGGCGCAGCAGGTTGCCGCCTACGTGAAAGAGCAGCCTGCTCTGGAACTGGTTATGCAGCCACAGCTGGCAAGCGTGCTGTTCCGCTTCCGTGGCCAGGTGCAGATGGACGATGCGGGTATCGCCCTGCTGAACCAGAAAATTGGTGATGCGCTGCTGGAGTCTGGTCGCGCGAACGTCGGTGTGACCGAGCATAACGGCGTTACCTGCCTGAAGCTTACGCTGCTGAACCCAACCGTGACGCTGGAGGATATTAAAACCCTGCTGTCTTTGGTTGAGCGCACCGCGCAGGAAGTTCTGGCTAAGTAATACAAAACCCCTCTTCCACCGGGAGAGGGGTTATTTTTACAGACCTGCCCACCACATCCTGACTTTTAATCCCCAGTAGCTCGTCCAGCCCGTTGTGGTACTGACCACATTCCCCTTCGATACAATCACCAGCGTCGGCGTTACGCTCACCTGCCACTGTTGTGACACCGCACCGTTTGCATCGTTAATCACCGGCATACTCAGGCTTTTCTTCTCGACCCAGCGAGCCAGCTTCGCATCATCACCGGAACGCATGGCAATACTGATGACGTTACCGCCCTCTTCTGCCAGCTTATCCACCGCCGGTGTCGTATAACGGCAGATGCTACACCAGGTTGCCCAGACGTAGATCAGCAGTGGCCGCTCCTGGCTGAGCGCTTCGATATCGTGGCGCTTTCCGTCAATGCTTTGCATTGGGGTGGCGCTAAAACTGGCGGGGAGTGTGGGCTTGCGGTATTGATCCACGCCCCACATCACGGCCAGCGCGAGCAAAAAGAAAATGATCCCTTCCCGCGCCCAACGGCGCAGTCGACTCAATTTACGGTTATCCATTATGACCTCTCGTTGTAACGGAGGTCATCTTAACGGGCTGTTCGGCACGGTGCTGTAAAGAAGTGTCGCGCGATGCTTATTCCTGAGTGTAGCCGTAGTCGTAGTGGCTATAGCCCGAGTTGTAATAGAGCGCAGCGGATTTCACGATATCGTTGAGGATAGCGCCATTCACCTGCACGCCCGTTTGCCGCAGACGCTTCAGTGAGTGCTCGACCTCTTTACCGCTGGTTTTTCCAAAACGGGCAACCAGTAGCGTGGTGGCCGCGGCTCTGGTGATCAGCAATGCATCCGTCACGGCAAGTACGGGTGGGGTGTCGATAATGACGATGTCATAAAGTGTGTCGATCCGTGACATTACCGCCTGGAAGCGTTCACTCATGAGCAAATCAACGGGATGTGAAGGCCGGGGTCCGCAGGTCAGGACATCAAAACCGCCTTTCTCAAAGCGTTGAACCGCGTCCTGCCATTCTACGTTTCCTCCGAGCACGCTGGACAATCCAAGATGATTGTTCAGTTTGAAAATATTGTGGACATACCCCTTGCGCATATCCGCATCAATAAACAAGACTCGCTGTCCCGCCTGAGCCGCAATCGACGCCAGTGAGGTACTGACCAGGGTCTTTCCGCAGTCCTGCGTAGGGCCTGACACCACTACGATCCGGTTTGTTGCATCCATCATTGTAAAATGCAGACTGGTACGGAGCCCGCGCACCGCTTCGATAAACATATCGGTCGGCCGGTCAACTGGCAGGAAAGGTACGTTTGATGTTCTGTGTTTCCAGTGGGAAGCAAACAGGTTCCGCCTGCGCAGATGCGTCTTTTTCCAGAGCCAGACTGAACGCGGGAGCGTCGCCAGAAGCGGTATTCCCTGCATTTCAAGTTGCTCAGATGACGTAATGCCCCGCTTAAAGGCCGAACGCACGAAAACCGTTCCGGTCGAGAGCATTAACCCCATCAGCATGCCCAGCACAATAATAAGCGCTTTACGCGGTTTAATCGGAATGGGCTGCGTCACGGCCGGGTCAATGATCCGCACGTTTCCAATCGCGCTGGAGCGGGAGATATTCAGCTCCTGCTGCCGCGTCAGAAGTTGCAGGTAGATGGTACGCCCGGATTCCACGTCACGACTCAGGCGTAATATTTCCTGCTGCGTGGAGGGCATGGCTGAAACGCGTTTGTTGAGGCGCGTACGTTCCTGCTCAAGCGTTTGTTTCTTTTCCCGTAATGCGCGGTAAGTGGGGTGATCCTTCTTGAAAAGCTGAGAAACCTCTGCTTCACGGAATGTCAGCTCGTTAAGCTGGTTTTCCACATTAACAACCTGATCAAGAACCGACTTTGCCTCCAGAGACAAGTCGACAGAATCACGTTTCTCTCTGTAGGCATTGAGGCGAGCTTCAGCTTCATCCAGCTCCCGACTGATCTTCGGTAATTGAGTCTGTAAAAACGTCAGGCTCCGGGTATCTTGAGCTTCCTGACGCGCGATATTCTGACTGAGATAATTTTCAGCGATTGTATTAAGCACTCTGGCGATCTTACTGGGGTCTTCACCCGCTATGGTTAACGCGATCATACCGCTCTGTTTCGCCGATTCAGCAACCGTAAGCCTCTTTTGAATGGCGTTGATCGCTTCAAGTTTCGTGACGGTTTTGAGGATAAATTGGGTACCCGGAACCGCATCGAGGGATGTCACCAGCAGAGATACCCCATCTTTAACCAGCGCTTTTCCCACAACGCCGTCTACAGCCAGCGTCTTACCCTCAAGATGAAATCGCCCCTGGTCCTGTGCGGTGAGTAAAAGCGTTTGTGGCTCACCTTCCAGAAGCGGAATAGTCAGTGCGCCAATCGTTATTTCATCAGATTTTCGTCCCCGAATCTGTTCCCACACAGGACCGATAACAGGGAGTACGCGCCGCTTAACGTGGTATGTTAGCCCGAGTTGATCAACGGTCTCTCCCAGAATCATCCTTGATTTAAGGAGTAGAAGTTCTGGGGCGACATCAGGGGAGAGATCGGACCCGAACTGGCTTAAGCTTTTAAGTAGCGAGTTATCCTGCTTCGCCTCGACCTGCACCAGGGCATCAGCCTGATAAACTGGCGTGGCGCTAAATGCATAAATCCCCGCACATACCGTGAACAGGAGTGTGATACACGCAATCATGATCCGGTGATCAAACATCTCAGCAAGCAACTGAATGAGATCGATTTCATTATTCTGCGGTGTCGCAGCACCAAATTTGTCTGATTTAGAAGACGACATTACTGCTTCATTCCTTGTTGACTCAAACGACGAGCCCATTCCTGACTGGCTTTTCCCAATTGGTTGAAAACATATTCGAAGGCTTCACGACTTTTATGATACGGGTCGGGAATGTCCTTGGTTTCCAGCCATTGTCCAAATAGCAGCGATTTTCCCCGGTTCTCCGGGGCCATAGTGGCGATAAAACGAAGGTGTTTCGGCTCCATCACCAGAATCAAATCGGATTTTTGTAACAGGCTACGCGTCACCTTGCGGGCAACATGCCCCTCCAGCGAAATACCATGACGCCAGGCCACGGCCTGCGCAGCGGCATCCGCCGGGCATCCTTCGAGACCGAAAATACCTGCCGAGGTCACCTGCCTGCCGGGTAACTGCTGGCGCAACAGCCGTTCACCCATTGGCGAACGGCAAATATTGCCTGTGCAAACCACTAAGATTGAATTGAACATTATTGCGGCCACGATCTGATATAGCGGACGGTTTCGGTCAGATCGTGAACACCTGTGATAGTCGGCACCAGTTGGGTAATGACGCGATTCCAGCGTGAAAGCGGTGCGGTGGTCACATAGACAATGTCATACGGCTCCAGCTGAAATTCCGTGCTTAGTACCATGGCTGACGCATCTTCTGCATTCAGTTGATAGATGTTGGCAATTTTGTCCGCGTCGCCTTTTTTCGCTACCTGTCGAATAACAAAAATGCCGGTGGCATCGGCCATGTTCTGGTTTAAGCCGCCAGCATTTCCCAGCGCTTCGGCCAGCGTCATGCCGCTACGATCCATTTTAAGGGTGCTCTGTTTAACCACCTCCCCCATCACGAACACTTTCAGCGCGTCGTTTCGGGGAACAAACAAGATATCGCCAGGATAAAGCAGCTTGTTTTGCGTTAAATCGCCGTGCTGCATCAGGGCATAGAGGGAAAGACGTGAGTCCTGACCATTATGCGTGAGTACCACATTCCGCCAGTCGGCATCCGCAGATAGCCCACCAGCAGCGTTGACTGCATCCATTACCGTCAGTGGAATATTGGTAATGGGCTGCTGGCCCGATTTCTCTACCTCACCAGTGATATAGGCTTTTTGCGAACGGAAGGAGGCAATGCTGACATCCACCTGAGGGCTCTCAATGACCTTATCTAGTCGCGCGGTAATCTCTTCACGTATCTGTGAAACTGTTTTGCCCGCTACGTGCAGCTTACCGACATAGGGGTAAAAAAGCGTACCGTCGGCGTTGACCCAGTTGCCCGCATCGCTCGCGCTACGATACTGCCCGGCAGGCGTCGTTAATTCAGGGTGATCCCAGACGGTGACCGTCAGGATGTCGCCTGTGCCAATACGGTATTCCCAGTTTTTGAGCTGCTCATCCAGATTAGGATTCGCCTGAGATTTCGACACGGGCGGACGCAGTTTTTCAATCAACCCAGGGGTCACTGGAAAAATTTCTACACGTTTATCCAGTTGATGATTAATTCCTTCACTCGGCGTAACTTTTTTTCCAGACAGACTTAAGTGCTGACCCGGTGAAAATACACACCCTGTTAACTGGCTAAGAAAAAGAAATAATAGTGGGAATGCAGTTGTGTTTTTCATTTATATAAAATGTTGATTTATCGTTGCGCCAGGCGTTACATCTGCAAAAAGAATGCAACTAACACCATGAAATATAATTAGTTATTATTTTAATGGCATTACCATGAAATTCTAAAAAACGAATACATCCGCTTTAAAAAGCTGAGCCGATGCACAATCGCCTAATTAAATCAAAAGTAATATCACTTCATCCGAAGGCGATACTAAAGGGTATTCCTCAGTAAAGCATTCGCTTAACCGCGCAATTTTGATGCTAAAAGTTATTTTCAGAATAGATTAATAAAAATAACAAATATTAGTAATGGTAAATATCGGCCACGCAAATAAGACCCACACGGTTCGACTACACAAAACTGTCCATTTTTGTTACATTTTTTTCATACACGGCTTGCGTTGATCCTTAAAATGGACTGTCTGCCTTGCTTCATACGCGCGCCCGCAGACAAAACATCTGTAACGATATCACTGGAGAAAAAATGGCTAAGCGTAAATTGCTGCTTCTGGGTGTATTACTGTCTCTGGCGGGATCCGCATTTTCTGCCCCGCAAACCGCCGCTGCGCCATCAGGCATCAAAGCCTATGAGGAACAAGAGTTCATCGCTGATTTCACTAAGTTCAAAATCGGCGATACCGCACCGGCGCAGTATCAAACGCCCGAATACACCATCAAACAGTATCAGTTGCGTAACCTGCCGGCACCGGATGCAGGGACCCACTGGACCTACATGGGCGAAAACTACGTCCTGATTGGCGATGCAGATGGCAAAATCTACAAAGCCTATAATGGGGATATCTTCTATCATCGCTGATACGATCGTCATCCGTCCGTGGCAGGAGAGCGATCGGCCTTTCCTGCGCACGCTCTATCTCCACGCCCGACGCGATGCCTGGCCCTGGCTTGATGACTCTGGCTGGCATCTGGAAGATTTCGACGCCGCTACCCGGGACGAAGCCATCTGGGTTGCGGAGCAGGACGGCCATCGACTGGGGTTTGCTTCCGTCTGGACCAACGATAATTTTCTGCACAACCTGTTTGTTGATCCGCAGTCTCAGAGCCTGGGTGTCGGACATCTGTTACTTGAGCACGTACAGAAAACGTTTACCAGCACGGGTGCATTGAAGTGTCTGGTGAAGAACAGGCGGGCTATTGCGTTTTACCAGCGACATGGCTGGCACATTGAGGCAACGGGTGATTCTCCGGACGGAGAGTACTATCTGATGCATTATCGGCTGAGTTAACGTCGGGTGGCGGCTTCGCCTTACCCGACCTACGTGATGGTGCCATTTGTAGGCCGGGTAAGCGAAGCGCCACCCGGCATTAAAGTGCAGAGGAGTTACACCGCGCGGAACGCGATTTCGCTCGGAATGACTTCGCCCTGCCAGTAAAGCTGCGCCGCAACGCGCCCCGCCAGCTGACGATACATATCCGCAAATTCGCTGTCCGGACGGCTAACAACCGTCGGTTTTCCGCTGTCCAGATCTTCGCGCAGGGTGATATGCAGCGGCATCTGACCCAGCAGTTGGGTATGATACTGTTCGGCCAGCTTTTCTGCGCCACCGGTACCAAAGATTGGCTCGTGGTGCCCACAGTTGCTGCAGATGTGCATGCTCATGTTCTCAACGATACCGAGTACCGGCACCTCCACTTTTTCGAACATGACGATGCCTTTTTTGGCGTCGATCAGCGCGATGTCCTGCGGTGTGGTCACCACCACAGCGCCCGTTACCGGAATGTTCTGCGCCAGCGTCAGCTGGATATCACCGGTACCCGGCGGCATATCCAGCACCAGATAATCGAGATCCGGCCACATGGTTTCCTGCAGCATCTGCATCAGCGCTTTGCTGGCCATCGGGCCGCGCCAGACCATGGCGTTATCGTCAGTCACCAGGTAACCGATTGAGTTGGTCGCCAGCCCATGCGCCACGATCGGCGCCATATGCGTACCGTCCGGCGAGGTTGGACGCTGGTTTTCCGCACCCAGCATGTTTGGAATGGACGGACCATAGATATCGGCATCGAGAATACCCACCTTCGCCCCTTCCGCCGCCAGCGCAAGCGCCAGGTTTACTGCGGTAGACGATTTGCCCACCCCGCCTTTACCTGAGCTCACGGCGATGATGTTTTTCACACCGTTCACGCCAGGCTGATTCTTCACACGCTTCAGCGTGGCGATGCTGTGGCTCAGCTTCCAGTCGATCGCTTTCGCTCCGGTAATGCGCAGCAGCTCAGAGCTGGTCTGCTCTTTCAGCGCATCAAAGGCGGTGCTCCAGACGAAGGGCATCTGCAGCTCAATGTGCAGCGTATCGTCCAGCCACGCAACGTGGTGTAACGCTTTCAGCGTCGTGAGATTATGTTTCAGGGTTGGATGCTGAAAGTTAGCCAGCGTCCCGGCGACCATTGCTCGTAAGGCTTCCGGTGATTTGGCCTGGGATTGAGAACTCATCCCGACTCCTTTGTTCTTGTGAATAAGACCTTAGACAACAAGTTTACCTGAAAGGCCGCGGTTTGTGCTTACTTAATAATGCCCCTTTTGGTAATATCGAAAACCCTTTTCACAGTTAAAAGAAGTAATGCCTACTATGACTCAAGTCGCGAAAAAAATTCTGGTAACGTGCGCCCTGCCGTACGCCAACGGCTCAATCCACCTCGGCCACATGCTGGAGCATATCCAGGCTGATGTCTGGGTCCGTTACCAGCGAATGCGCGGCCACGAGGTAAACTTCATCTGTGCTGACGATGCTCACGGCACGCCGATCATGCTGAAAGCGCAGCAGCTGGGTATCTCCCCGGAGCAGATGATTGCCGAAATGAGTCAGGAGCATCAGACCGATTTTGCTGGCTTTGACATCAGCTATGACAACTATCACTCCACCCACAGCGACGAGAACCGTGAGCTGTCGGAGCTAATCTACACGCGTCTGAAAGAGAACGGTTTTATCAAAAACCGCACCATCTCTCAGCTGTACGATCCGGAAAAAGGCATGTTCCTGCCGGACCGTTTCGTCAAAGGCACCTGCCCGAAATGCAAATCACCGGATCAGTACGGCGATAACTGCGAAGTGTGTGGCGCAACTTACAGCCCGACTGAGCTTATCGAGCCGAAATCCGTGGTGTCCGGCGCTACGCCTGTGATGCGTGATTCCGAGCACTTCTTCTTTGACCTGCCATCCTTCAGCGAAATGCTGCAGGCGTGGACCCGCAGCGGCGCGCTGCAGGAGCAGGTGGCGAACAAGATGCAGGAGTGGTTCGAATCCGGTCTGCAACAGTGGGATATCTCCCGCGATGCGCCGTACTTCGGCTTCGAAATCCCGAACGCACCGGGCAAATACTTCTACGTCTGGCTGGACGCACCCATCGGCTACATGGGCTCCTTCAAGAACCTGTGCGACAAGCGTGGCGACACCGTCAGCTTCGACGAATACTGGAAGAAAGATTCCACTGCCGAGCTGTATCACTTCATCGGTAAAGACATCGTTTACTTCCACAGTCTGTTCTGGCCGGCAATGCTGGAAGGCAGCAACTTCCGCAAGCCGACCAACCTGTTCGTGCACGGCTACGTGACGGTTAACGGCGCGAAGATGTCTAAATCTCGCGGGACGTTCATTAAAGCCAGCACCTGGCTGAACCACTTCGACGCGGATAGCCTGCGCTACTACTACACGGCGAAGCTCTCCTCTCGCATCGACGACATTGACCTGAACCTGGAAGATTTCGTCCAGCGCGTGAACGCGGACATCGTCAACAAGGTGGTGAACCTGGCGTCCCGTAACGCAGGCTTTATCGCCAAACGCTTTGACGGCGTGCTCTCCGCAGAGCTGGCCGATCCTGAGCTGTATAAAACCTTCACTGACGCCGCCGCTGCGGTTGGCGAAGCGTGGGAAAGCCGTGAATTCGGTAAAGCCATTCGTGAAATCATGGCGCTGGCAGATGTTGCCAACCGCTATGTAGACGAGCAGGCGCCATGGGTGGTTGCCAAACAGGAAGGCCGCGACGCCGACCTGCAGGCGATCTGCACCATGGGTCTGAACATGTTCCGCGTGCTGATGACCTGGCTGAAACCGGTTCTGCCGCAGCTGGCCGCGCGTGCTGAAGCCTTCCTGAACACCGAACTGACCTGGGATGCTATCCAGCAGCCGCTGCTCAGCCACAAGGTGAACACCTTCAAAGCGCTGTATAACCGCATTGAGATGAAGCAGGTTGAAGCCCTGGTCGAAGCCTCTAAAGAAGAGGTGAAGGCCGCTACAGCACCGGTGACCGGCCCGCTGGCGGACGATCCGATTCAGGAAACCATCACCTTTGACGATTTCGCCAAAGTTGACTTGCGCGTAGCGCTGATTGAAAACGCGGAATTCGTGGAAGGCTCTGACAAGCTGCTGCGCCTGACGCTGGATCTGGGCGGCGAGAAGCGCAACGTGTTCTCCGGCATCCGTTCAGCCTACCCGGATCCACAGGTGCTGATTGGCCGCCAGACCGTGATGGTGGCGAACCTGGCACCGCGTAAAATGCGCTTCGGCATCTCTGAGGGGATGGTGATGGCCGCAGGCCCCGGCGGGAAAGACATTTTCCTGTTAAGCCCTGACGAAGGCGCGAAGCCGGGTCAGCAGGTGAAATAACAAAAAAGCCGGAGATTATCTCCGGCTTTTTTGTTCTCCCTCTCCCTGTGGGAGAGGGTCGGGGTGAGGGCATCAGGCCGCACCCATGCCGTCTTTATGCTTTAGGGTGATGCACCCGGTGGGTCAGCCCGCGCAGAAAATTACGCAGAAACTGATCGCCGCACTCGCGGTAGTTTTTGTGGTCCGGCGCGCGCATCATGGCAGTCACTTCCGGCACGGATACGCGGTATTTTTGCTCCGTCATGATCGCCACAATATCGTCCGTTTTCAGCGAGAACGCGATGCGCAGCTTTTTCAGTACCGTGTTGTTGTTCACGCGACGCTCCAGCGCCAGCTCCGGGGCGGACTCATCTTTGCCACGCTTGTCATAAATCAGACCGTTCAGGAAACCCGACAGAATGATGTCGGGGCAGCGCACGAAGCCCTCTTCATCCTCTTTGGTCATCCAGGTGTCAAAGCCTGCAGACGTGGATTCCATGTCGGACAGTGCAAGAATGCGCACCATATCGTTGTTGTTTGCTTTCAGGGTGTAGCGCAGGCTACGGAGAATATCGTTACTGAGCATAGAGCCTTCGAATGTCGATGATGCAATGGCGCGCAGTGTACCAGCTTTACAGGCCAATCGCCTCTTTCAAACTTTTCAGATAGCGGCGGCTGACGGGAACAGTCTGCCCGGCGCGCAGGACCAGCTCGGCCTGGCCGTTGTCTTCCAGGCGGATCTCTTTCAGATGCGCCATGTTCACCAGATACTGGCGATGACAGCGGATCAGCGGCGTGCGGCTCTCCAGCGTGCGCAGAGTCAGTTCGGTAAATCCTTCATTTCCCTCTGCACTGGTGACAAACACGCCGCTCAGTCGGCTACTCACGAAGGCCACATCATCCATCTGCAAAAGATAGATTCGGCTGTGCCCGGTGCACGGGATAAATTTCAGCGGCTGCTGGTTCTCTGGCAGCAGCGTGACATCCTGGACGGTTCGCTCCTGGCGTAACCGGTTCAGGGTCTTTTCCAGCCGCTTCTCTTCAATCGGCTTGAGTAAATAATCAAACGCGTGCTCCTCAAAAGCCTTAACGGCATACTCGTCGAAGGCCGTCAGAAACACGATGTAGGGACGATGCGCCGGGTCGAGCATACCAACCATCTCCAGCCCGCTGATACGCGGCATTTGAATGTCGAGGAACAGCACGTCAGGGCGCAACTTATGCACGGCACCAATGGCCTCAATGGCGTTCGCACACTCTCCCACAACCTCAATATCTGGCTGCTCCTGCAGCAGAACGCGCAGGTTTTCCCGTGCCAGCGGCTCATCATCCACAATCAGCACTCTTAACATGCGTTTTCCTCCAGCGGCAGTCGAACGGTAATACGGGTAAATCGGTCCGGCTCACAGGCCACGGTAATACCGCAGTCGTCGCCAAAATGGGCACGCAGACGTTTATCCACCAGGCTCATCCCTAGCCCGCCCGACGTGGAAGGCTGATAAAGCCCGGCATTATCTTCAATATCCAGCACCAGATGATGGTTAAAACGGCTGGCAGCAATCGTGATCTCTCCGATCCCGAGCAGCTGCGAAGTTCCATGCTTGATGGCATTTTCCACGATAGGCTGCAGGGTAAAGGCCGGAAGATGCTGATACGCCAGGTCATCCGGGACGGAAAGCGACACCTGCAGGCGAGACTGGAAACGCGCCTGCTCAATCTGCAGATAGGCGTTCACGTGCTCAATTTCATCGGACAGGGTCACTATCTCTGACGGACGTTTCAGGTTCTTGCGGAAAAAGGTCGACAGAAACTGCACCAGCTGCGCGGCCTGATCGCTGTCGCGGCGGATCACCGCTTTAAGCGTATTCAGGGCATTAAACAGGAAATGCGGATTAACCTGCGCATGCAGGAGCTTAATCTCAGACTGCGTTAACAGGGCTTTCTGCCGTTCATACTGCCCGGCGAGGATTTGCGCTGACAGCAGCTGAGCGATCCCCTCCCCCAGCGTGCGGTTGATGGAGCTGAACAGGCGGTTTTTCGCCTCATACAGCTTGATGGTGCCCATCACCCGCTGATTTTCACCGCGCAGCGGAATGACGAGCGTGGAGCCCAGCTTACACTGCGGATGCAGCGAGCAGCGATAAGGCACTTCGTTACCATCGGCATACACTACTTCGCCGGTTTCAATGGCCCGCAGCGTATAGGTTGAGGAGATAGGTTTGCCCGGCAGATGGTGATCGTCTCCGGTGCCGGTAAACGCCAGCAGCTTTTCGCGATCGGTGATGGCGACCGCGCCGATATCGAGCTCTTTGTAGAGTACCTGCGCCACCTTCATGCTGTTCTCCTCGTTGAACCCCTGGCGCAGGATCCCTTCGGTCGAGGCGGCAACCTTCAACGCCGTGGCAGAAAAGGCCGAGGTGTACTTCTCAAACATGGCGCGTTTATCAAGCAGAATGCGCATAAACAGCGCCGCGCCGACAGTGTTAGTCACCATCATCGGGGCCGCAATACTGCTGACCAGGTGCAGCGCATCGTCAAAGGGACGGGCAATCAGCAGGATGATCGCCATCTGCGCCATTTCGGCAACAAAGGTGATCGCCCCGGCAGTGAGCGGGCTAAAAACTTTATCCGGGCGACCACGCTTGATCATGTAGCTGTGTACCAGGCCGCCAAGCAGCCCTTCCACGATCGTAGAGATCATACAGCTGAGCGCCGTCATCCCGCCCATGGAATAACGATGCAGCCCGCCGGTTAACCCCACAAGGCCACCGACGACGGGGCCGCCAAGCAGCCCGCCCATCACCGCGCCGATCGCGCGCGTATTGGCGATAGAATCTTCGATATGAAGACCAAAATAAGTCCCCATTATGCAAAAAATAGAGAAGGTGACGTAGCAGAGCAGCTTATGCGGCAGACGTACGGTGACCTGCATCAGCGGGATAAAAAGACGCGTTTTGCTCATCAGCCAGGCGATGACCAGAAACACGCACATCTGCTGAAGCAACAGCAGCACCAGATTAAACTCGTACATACTCAAAACCGCACACGCTAAAAACGCGTAACATACACTGTTGCAGGTTTGCTTTCTTTGAAGCATCCCAAAAAAGCGCAAAATCGTGTCCGTTATCACACCTTTTTCCGATCATCGCGCATCCTTCGCATTTTTTGTTCAAAAATCAATCAATCCTTCCTGGTTCGGCAAAGTGGGTCTACAGTTAAGCTGGGAACGCGTAAGCCAGGGGGCAAATATGGCGCTTTACACGATAGGTGAAGTGGCACTCCTTTGTGATATCAATCCCGTTACCCTACGGGCGTGGCAGCGACGGTATGGATTGCTTAAACCGCAGAGAACGGACGGCGGACATCGCCTGTTCAACGATGCCGATATCGACCGGATCCGCGAAATTAAAAGCTGGATAGACAACGGCGTGCAGGTCGGTAAAGTGAAGTCCTTGCTGAGCCACGACGACCCGGACACGCAGCACCTCTGGCGCGAACAGCAGGAAACCCTGCTGCGGCTCCTGCAGGCGGGTAATGTGCAGCGCCTGCGCGCATGGATCAAAGAGCAGGGCCGCGATTATCCGGCACAGACACTCATCGCCCATCTTTTCATTCCGCTCCGTCGACGCCTGCAATGCCAGCAGTCCACCCTGCAGGCGCTGCTCAGCATGCTCGACGGCGTGCTGATTAACTACATTGCCGTCTGCCTCGCCTCGGCGAAGAACAAGGCCGGAAAAGATGCGCTGGTGGTCGGATGGAACGTGCACGACACCACCCGCCTGTGGCTGGAAGCGTGGATTGCCACCCAACAGGGCTGGCGCGTGGATGTCCTTGCGCACTCGCTGGCGCAGCTTAAGCCTGAGTTTTTCGACGGTCAGACTCTGCTGGTCTGGTGTGGCGAAGTGCCGTCCGCCACGCAGCAACAGCTGCTGACGGAATGGCGTGAGAATGGGTATCCGGTTTATTCCCTTGGCCCGGATGAGCCATAACGGCATTTTATGGTTCATTAACAGCTGCGCTTCACCGTATAATTGTTCCGTTAACAACAGGAGCACATGATGAAGGCAACCAAACTGGCCGTGATTACCCTTTTTGTCCTGATGGCCGTAAGCGGTATCGGCGGCGTAATGCTGGCAGGGTACTCGTTTATTGTTCGTGGCGGTGTCGGCTGAGGTACATCGCCAGCCGCTCAAAAAGGCGGTCGACGACGATAGCCGCCAGCGCGACCAGCACCGCTCCCTGCACAATATAAGCCGTGTTAAACCCGCTTAAGCCGATAATGATCGGCGTTCCCAGCGTATTGGCCCCCACCGTAGACGCAATGGTCGCCGTCCCGATGTTAATAATCACCGACGTGCGGATCCCGGCAATAATAACCGGTGCTGCAAGCGGCAGTTCCACCTTGCGCAGCCGCTGCCAGCGACTCATCCCCATCCCTTCTGCCACGCTTAACACCGATGCCGGGACAGCCGCAATACCCGCCAGCGTGCCCTGCAGAATGGGCAACACCCCGTATAAAATCAGCGCGATAAGCGCAGGCTGCTGACCAAATCCCATGACCGGCACCGCAATGGCCAGCACCGCCACCGGCGGAAACGTCTGTCCAATAGCCGCGATGGTTTCCACCAGTGGACGAAACTCCCGCCCGGCAGGCCGGGTCACCGCGATACCCGCACCTGTGCCCAGCACAATCGCGACAGTGCTGGAGAGCGCCACCAGCCAGAGATGCGCCACGGCGAGATTAATAAAGCTCTCCTGCTGGTACACCGGGCGCGGCAGCCCAGGGAAAAGTGCGCTGAACAGTACCGCGCTGTGAGGCATCAAAAACAGTAAGGCGACAAACAGCGCTACCAGCCAGAGGAGCGGATCACGCAGAGCCTTCACGCGTCACCTCCCCGGCCAGCAGATCGCGAAAATGTAAGCTTCCGCACGGTGCCCCCCGGGCATCCGAAACGGGTAGCACTTCACACTGGCGCGCCACAAACGCGGAGAGAGCATCCCGCAGGGTCATTTGCGCCTGTAGCGGTTCACCGGCGAGCGACGTATCCTGTCGACGCATATAGTCACTGACCGTTCGCAGGGAGAGCAACCTGACGCCCAGCTCGCTACGGCCAAAAAACTCACGCACAAAGTCGTTCTTCGGGCTGGTCAGCAGCGCGAGCGGCGCGCCCTGCTGCACCACTTCGCCGTGATCCATCAGGACCAGATGGTCGGCCAGGCGCAGAGCTTCATCAATATCGTGCGTCACGAGGACAATCGTCCTTCCGAGAATGCGGTGAATACGGGTCATTTCCGTCTGCAGCGCCCCGCGCGTCACTGGATCCAGCGCACCAAAGGGTTCGTCCATCAGCAACACCTGCGGATTGGCCGCCAGCGCGCGCGCCACGCCCACGCGCTGCTGCTGCCCACCGGAAAGCTGGTGCGGATAGCGGTCGCGCAAGGCAGGCTCTAACCCCAGCAGAGACATCAGTTCCTCCACCCGGTCAGCCGTTTTAGCCCGCGACCATTTCTCCAGCTGCAGCACAGTGGCAATGTTTTGCGCCACCGTCCAGTGGGGAAACAGTCCGATGGACTGAATGGCATAGCCCATCCGACGGCGCAACTCCAGCACCGGCAGACTGCGGATCTCTTCCCCGGCAAAGCGGATCAGCCCACTGTCATGCTCGACCAGACGGTTGATCATCTTCAGCGTGGTGGATTTTCCCGACCCTGACGTACCAATCAGCACGGAAAACGCGCCTTCGGCAAAGTTCAGGTTGAGATGGCTCGCCGCCGGGCGACCCGCAAAGGTTTTACTGACATCATGAAATTCAATCATTGGCGCTTCTCCTGAGCAGCGCGAGCCATAAGGCAAACAGCGCGTCGACAACCACCGCCAGCGCAATCGTGGGCACCACGCCCAGCAACACCAAATCGAGAGCACTGCTCAGCAGCCCCTGGAACACCAGCGCACCAAAGCCACCCGCGCCAATCAGCGCGGCGATCACCGCCATGCCCACGGTCTGAACGGCAACTACCCGCAGGCTGCGCAGCAGCAGGGGTAGCGCCAGCGGGAGCTGTATCTTCCAGAAACACTGCCGCGCGCTCATCCCCATGGCATGGGCGCTTTCCAGCACATCCGGCGCGACCTGGCTTAACCCCGCGACCACGCCGCGCACCAGCGGCAACAGTGCATAGAGCACCAGCGCGATAAGCGCCGGGGTTAATCCCGTTCCGGCGATGCCTGCCGCGCCCAGCACCGGAAACGACTTCACCAGCCCGGCCAGCGGGGCAATCAGCAGGCCAAACAGCGCAACGGAAGGAATCGTCTGGATGACGTTGAGCACGGCAAAAATGCTGCCCTGGCGGGAAGGATGGCGGTAACACCACATGCCCAGCGAAATCCCGAGCAGAAGCGCCGGAAGGAGCGTGCCGAAGAGGATCGTCAGGTGTTGCGCCAGGGCATCATCAAATACCTCCTGGCGGTTGGCGTACTCTTTTAACAGCGAGAGGTTGTTCAGCTCCCCGCTGAACAGCAGGAACAAGGGTATACACCATATCTGCGCATTCAGTACCCAGCGCCAGACGGCACTGGAGATGAGTCGACGAATCGCATCGCTGCAGGCCAGCAAACAGAGCGCCAGCCAGAGCCAGAGGCCGCTGCCTATAGAGGTCCTCGCCAGTGGACTTTCCGCCGACGCCATATGCGTCGCCGCCAGTCCGGCGCTCCAGAACAGGAGAATAAACAGCCCTTCGGAGAGGAGCAGCGTCAGCCACTGCGCCGGGCGTCCCTGCCAGAGCGACAGGATCACCCACGCGCCCAGCGACGCCGCCAGCCACCCCGGCGTAAACGGCCAGACCTGCCAGAGCGCTTTGCCCTCCCCCGACATCAGGCGGTTAGGGGCGACATTCACAAACGGTAACGCGACCGCCGCGATGGCCGTGCAGGCCAACAGCAGCAGTACGCGGTTATGACATTTTATTGGCACAGCCCTTTCCCGTTACTTCACAAGCCCTTGTTGTTTCAGGAAGTCGGCGGCCACTTTTTTGGCATCCAGTCCCTCGACGGCAATGCTGGCATTCAGCTGCTGCAGCGTTTTTTCATCCAGCTTTTCGAAGACCGGCTTGAGCCAGTCGGCAATCTCCGGATGGGCTTTCAGCACCGCCTCACGCACGACCGGGGTCGGGGCGTAAATCGGCTGAACGCCTTTAGGATCGGTCAGGGTCTGCAGGCCGAGCGCCGCCACCGGGCCATCGGTACCGTAGGCCATGGCCGCATTAACACCCGAGGTTTGCTGCGCTGCGGCTTTGATGGTCACCGCAGTATCCCCGCCCGCCAGAGAGAGCAGCTGCGCCTGGTCGAGTTTGAAACCGTAGGCTTTTTCGAACGCGGGCAGCGCGTCAGGACGCTCGATAAACTCTGCGGACGCCGCAAGCTTAAAATCACCCTTCTCTTTCAGGTAGCGGCTAAGATCCGTCAGTGAGGTCAGCTTACCTTTCTCCGCCACATCTTTGCGCACAGCGATGGTCCAGGTATTGTTGGCCGGAGCCGGGGTCAGCCAGACCAGTTTGTTCTGTTCCGCGTCGAGTTTTTTGACTTTCTCATACCCGGCTTTGGCGTTTTTCCATGCCGGATCGTTTTCATCTTTAAAGAAGAATGCCCCGTTGCCGGTGTATTCCGGGTAGATATCCAGTTCGCCGGAGGTAATCGCCCCGCGCACCACGGGCGTGGTGCCGAGCTGGACTTTATTGACGGTTTTCAGACCGTGGCTTTCCAGCACCTGCAAAATAATATTCCCGAGCAGCGCGCCTTCGGTATCGATCTTGGAACCCACTTTTACCGGCTCCGCCGCCTGTAACGGCACACTCAGCGCCGCCAGTAATGCCGCCGATCCCAACATCCCCTTAATAATCGTCATTCCGCTATCCTCATTTTTTTGCTGCCTTTTTCAGAGGCTTGAGAGAAAAGCGTAGCTTAAAACGGCAGAATTAACCGTCAAAATGCCTTTTTAGCATAAGGTAAGATGCATCCCCCGCAGGACGGGGGGATGCAAAGGCAGGAAAGGTTACAGCAGTTCGAACTCGCCTTTATTCACGCGAGCGGAGTCCACCCCGATAAAGACGTTAAATTTGCCGGGTTCCGCATCGTATTTCATCTGCTGGTTCCAGAACTTCAGCGCATCCACGTCAATCGGGAAGCTGATGGTTTTGGTTTCACCCGGCTTAAGGTCAACCTTTTCGAAACCACGCAGCTGCTTCACGGGACGACTCATCGACGCAGTGACATCCTGCACGTACATCTGAATCACCGTTGCCCCTTCGCGCTTGCCGGTGTTGGTCACCTCGACGCTGGCGGTCACTTTGCCATCACGCTTCAGGGTCGGGGCCGACATTTTCACCCCGGAGACCTTGAAGGTGGTGTAGCTCAGACCATAACCAAACGGATACAGCGGGCCGTTGGCTTCATCGAAGTAACGTGACGTGTACTTGTTCGGCTTGTCGGCGTTGTACGGGCGACCGGTGTTCAGGTGGCTGTAATAAACCGGGATCTGCCCGACGGAGCGCGGGAAGGACATCGGCAGCTTGCCGGACGGGTTGTAATCGCCAAACAGCACGTCGGCGATAGCGTTACCGCCTTCGGTACCGGCGAACCAGGTTTCCAGAATGGCATCTGCCTGCTGGTCTTCTTTCACCAGCGCCAGCGGACGACCGTTCATCAGCACCAGCACCAGCGGCTTGCCGGTGGCTTTCAGGGCGGCAATCAGATCGCGCTGACTCTGCGGAATAGTGATATCGGTACGGCTGGAAGCTTCATGCGCCATCCCCTGCGCTTCGCCCACGACCGCGACAACAACGTCCGACTGCTTAGCCGCGTTTACCGCTTCGTCGATCATCTCTTTCGGCGTGCGCGGATCGACCTTCACCGCTTCTTCGTACTGGTTGAGGAAGGTGACGATGTCTTTATCATTGGTGACGTTTGCCCCTTTGGCGTACACCACTTTGGCGTTTTCACCGACGGCGCTCTTGATACCGGTCAGCACGGTCACGGACTGATCGGCGACGCCTGCCGCAGACCAGCTGCCCATCACGTCGCGTTTACTGTCAGCCAGTGGGCCCACCACGGCAATGGTGCCGGATTTTTTCAGCGGCAGCGTGTCGAGGCGGTTCTTCAGCAGCACCTGGCTTTCGCGCGCCACATCACGCGCTTCTTTGCGGTGCAGGCGGCTTTCAGCATTGGTGTCCGCCGGGTCGGAATCCTTTGGCCCCAGGTGGCTGTAAGGATCGTTAAACAACCCCATGTCATATTTCACGTTCAGCACGTGGCGCGTGGCATCGTCCAGCTCCGCCATCGTCACCTTGCCGCTCTTCACCAGCCCCGGCAGGTATTTGCTGTAGTATTCATCGCTCATGCTCATGTTGATGCCAGACTTCAGCGCCACGCGCACGGCGTCTTCCGGGTCGGATGCAGTGCCGTGTTTGATCAGCTCTTTAATCGCGCCGTGGTCAGACACGGTGATGCCTTTAAAGCCCCACTGGTCACGCAGCACGTCTTTCAGCAGCCACGAATCGGAGGTCGCCGGCGTGCCGTTCAGCGAGTTAAGCGCCACCATCACCGCGCCGCTGCCTGCATCCAGCCCTGCCTTGTACGGCGGCATATAGTCGTTGAACAGGCGCTGCGGGCTCATGTCGACAGTGTTGTACTCTTTACCGCCCTCCACTGCGCCATAGGCCGCGAAGTGTTTGACGCTGGTCATCACCGAATAGCGGTCTGCCGGGCTTTTTCCCTGCATCGCTTCCACCATGGTTTTGCCCATCGTGGCGGTTAAATACGTATCTTCACCGAAGCCTTCCGATGCGCGGCCCCAGCGCGGATCGCGCGAGACATCGACCATCGGAGCCCAGGTCATGTTCAGGCCGTCATCCGCCGCTTCATAAGCCGACACGCGACCGACGGTTTTCACCGCATCGAGGTTAAAGGAGGAGGCCAGGCCGAGACTGATAGGGAAGACGGTGCGCTGGCCGTGTACCACGTCATAGGCGAAGAAGAGAGGGATCTTCAGGCGGCTAAGCGCCATTACCTGATCCTGCATTTTGCGGATATCCTGGCGGGTGACGGTGTTAAAGATGGCGCCCACCTGGCTTTCTTTGATCATCTCCCGGATGGCCTCTTTCGGGTTATCCGGGCCGACGCTTATCAGACGCAGCTGGCCGATCTTCTCATCAACCGTCATCTTTTTAAGCAGTTCCGTGACAAATGCGTCCCGGGCTTCAGGCGTAAGCGGGTGATTGCCAAACAACTCATCTGCCAGCGCAGGCTGCAGCGCCAGGCTGACGGCGACACCTAAAGAACATATCCATCTCATGTCGTTACTCTCTCATCATTAACCGCCGGAAGAATGCCACCGGTCCGGGCGAAAAGCGCAGTGTGCCATAAACCCTCTTTTGCTTGCAGGGTTATTCTCTGATTTTTCTCATGAATAGTAGACCGCGAAACTGTTAATCGCGCTATGCTTTACAGCGAGAAATTTGCCCCACCACAAGGAGTGGAAGATGTCTTCTGTTCGAACTGACGATAACAAAACATTCATTAACGAACTGTCGCGCCTGGTTGGCTCCTCTCACCTGCTCACCGACCCGGCTAAAACCGCCCGCTACCGTAAGGGTTTCCGCTCCGGTCAGGGCGAGGCGCTGGCGGTGGTCTTTCCGGGCACGCTGCTGGAACTGTGGCGCGTGCTGAGCGCCTGCGTTGCCGCCGACAAGATTATATTAATGCAGGCGGCCAACACCGGCCTGACCGAAGGTTCTACGCCGAACGGCAACGATTACGATCGTGACATCGTGATTATCAGCACTCTGCGCCTCGACAAGCTGCATCTGCTGGATAAAGGCGAGCAGGTACTCGCCTTCCCAGGTACCACTCTATACTCGCTGGAAAAAGCGCTTAAGCCGCTGGGACGCGAACCGCATTCGGTGATCGGCTCCTCCTGCATTGGCGCCTCGGTCGTCGGTGGGATCTGCAATAACTCCGGCGGCTCGCTGGTGCAGCGCGGCCCGGCTTACACCGAGATGTCGCTGTTTGCCCGTATCAATGAAGACGGCAAGCTGACGCTGGTGAACCATCTCGGTATCGACCTGGGCGTCACACCGGAACAGATCCTCAGCAAGCTCGACGACGATCGCGTGAAGGATGAAGACGTTCAGCACGATGGCCGCCACGCGCACGACCATGACTACATTACCCGCGTGCGCGATATTGAAGCCGATACGCCGGCGCGCTATAACGCCGACCCGGACCGTCTGTTTGAGTCCTCCGGCTGTGCGGGCAAGCTTGCCGTTTTCGCGGTGCGTCTCGACACCTTCCCGGCAGAGAAAAAGCAGCAGGTGTTTTATATCGGCACCAACCAGCCTGAAGTGTTAACCGAAATCCGTCGTCATATTCTGGGCGAATTCACCCACCTGCCGGTGGCGGGCGAATATATGCATCGGGACATTTACGACATTGCCGAGCGTTACGGCAAAGATACGTTCCTGATGATCGACAAGCTCGGCACCGACAAAATGCCGTTCTTCTTCACCATGAAGGGCCGCACCGATGCGATGCTGGAGAAAGTGTCGCTGTTCAAACCTCACTTCACCGACCGCTTTATGCAGAAGCTGGGCAACGTTTTCCCGGCGCATTTGCCGGAGCGAATGAAAACCTGGCGTGATAAGTACGAACATCATCTGCTGCTGAAAATGGCCGGGGACGGGATTGCCGAAGCGCAGGCCTGGCTGACCGACTTCTTCAAAACCGCCGAAGGGGATTTCTTCGCCTGTACCCCTGAAGAGGGCAGCAAAGCCTTCCTGCACCGTTTTGCCGCGGCGGGAGCCGCTATCCGTTACCAGGCAGTACACTCTGACGAGGTGGAAGATATCCTGGCGCTGGATATTGCCCTGCGCCGTAACGACACCGAGTGGTTTGAGCATTTGCCGCCGGAAATTGACAGCAAGCTGGTGCATAAGCTCTATTATGGCCATTTTATGTGCTATGTCTTCCATCAGGATTACATTGTCAAAAAAGGGGTTGATGCCCACGAACTGAAAGAGCAGATGCTCGCCCTTCTTCACGAGCGTGGCGCACAATATCCTGCGGAACACAACGTCGGGCATCTTTATAAAGCTCCTGACGCACTTAAGCAGTTTTATCGCGAGAATGACCCTACAAACAGCATGAACCCCGGCATTGGTAAAACAACGCGGAAGAAATACTGGAAAGAGAGCCCAGACGCGGAGCAGCACTCAACGCAAGCGTCTGATTAATTACTACAGCCAAATTTGAGAGATTGTTTAGCGCTTGTTAATCGTAATAGAGTAGCGGTCTGTCGCCGGAGAAACGTTTCTCCGGCATGCGATCACGAGGAGCAGGCACATCATGTCGGCTGTTGACGTTTTATCCGAAACCGAACTGGAAGTGCGCGACGCCCTTCCCGATGATGTGCATGCCATCACCGCAATTTATGCCTGGCATGTGCTTCACGGACGCGCGTCCTTTGAAGAAGTCCCCCCGACTATCGACGAAATGCGCCAGCGTATGAAAAGCGTGGCTGAGAACGGTTTACCGTGGCTCATCGCACTGTATCGCGGCATCGTGGTGGGTTACTGCTATGCCAGTCCTTACCGACCGCGACACGCCTACCGCTATACCCTGGAAGAGTCGATTTACGTGGACGCCAGCACCACCGGCCGCGGTTTTGGCACGGCATTAATGGATGCGCTTATCGCACGCTGCGAACAAGGCCCGTGGCGGCAGATGATTGCCGTAGTGGGAGATGGCAATAACAACGCCGGTTCGTTGCGGCTGCATAAAAAGCATGGCTTCGAGATTGTCGGTCAGCTGCGCAGCGTGGGATACAAGAAAGGCGACTGGCGGGATACGGTGATTATGCAGCGCCCGCTCAACGACGGGGACTGGACGCTGCCGGAATAAAAGCAAAACGGTAACCTGGGTTACCGTTTTTAGTGTGTTCTCCCTCTCCCTGTGGGAGAGGGTTGGGGTGAGGACATCAGCGCGCAGAGGTACCTAATCGTTCTGCGCCGTCGCCATCTGCTCCGCTTTCTGCTTTTTATACGTCAAAGCTGCGGCCGGTACAGGCTGCACTTTCCCGGTCTCAATCCAGGTCCGCAGGCGGCTCGCATCCGCAAAGTGAGTATATTTCCCGAAGGCATCCATCACCACCAGCGCCACCGGCTTACCGTTAAACACGGTACGCATCACCAGACAGTGTCCTGCCGCGTTGGTGAATCCGGTTTTCGTTAGCTGAATGTTCCAGTTATCCCGGTAAACCAGATGGTTAGTGTTGCGGAACGGCAGCGTATAGGCCGGGTTGGCAAAGGTCGCCATCTCTTCACGGGTCGTGCTGAGCTGGCCAATCAGCGGATACTGCTTGCTGGCAATCAGCAGTTTCGTCAGATCGCGGGCCGTCGAGACGTTGTTAATCGACAGACCCGTCGGTTCAACATAGTGCGTATTGTTCATCCCCAGCGCTTTGGCTTTGGCGTTCATCGCGCGAATAAACGCGTCGTAACCGCCAGGATAGTGGTGTGCCAGGCTCGCGGCCGCACGGTTTTCGGATGACATCAGCGCCAGCAGCAGCATGTTTTTACGGCTGATTTCGCTGTTCAGGCGCACGCGAGAGTAGATCCCTTTCATCTCTGGCGTGTGGCTGATATCCACTTTCAGTTTTTCGTCCAGCGGCAGATGGGCATCAAGCACCACCATCGCGGTCATTAATTTGGTTATTGAAGCGATCGGGCGCACCAGGTCCGGATGGCTGGCGTAAATCACCTTATTGGTGTTGAGGTCGACAATCATCGCGCTGCCGGATGCAATTTGCGGCTGGGCAGCAGCAGTGGTCACCGCGGGCGTTTTAGCGACGGCTGGCACAGCAGCCGACGCCCCCAGCAACAGCGCCAGGCTAAGTAAAGAGACTCGGAATTTCAGCATGGTGAGACTTCTGATAATTATTCACGCACGTAATGACGTACACCGCCTGCGTCGACGGATAAACGCAGGCTGGCTTCGGCATCATAGCCGTCACAGTGCTTTGTCGCCAGCGGATAATCGTGAACAGATGCTGCATTGCTGGCATTTACGCCAGCAATGCAGTGAGCTTAGAAGAGACGGTATCCATAACCCCAAAGAATAACCGTCAGTGCCAGTAACGCCTCCAGCACCAGCACACCGATAGCCAGTGTGGAGCTGGAGAAGCTCAGCCCCTCTTCTTTGTTGATATTCAGGAAGGTTGGAACCCCCAGATACAGCAGATAACCTGTGTAACAGAGAGCAATCGTACCGATCAGTGCGCACAACCAGACCAGTGGATACAGTGCAACAATACCGCTTAAGAACAGCGGGGTCGCGACGTATCCAGCGAAGACCATACAGCGCGCCAGCGATGGACGTTGCGGATAGTTACGTGCCATCCAGTGAATGACACGCCCCATGACCGCCACGCCCGCCAGCATCAGACCATAAAAGAGAATGGCAAGATAAAGCCCGGTAAACCAGGAAAGCTGAACCACGGTGCCGTCACCGAAATTCCAGCCGATTTGTGTTGTGCCAATAAACGCGCATATTACCGGCACCGCGGCCATCAGCAGCACATGGTGGGTGTAATGATGCGAGACCGTTTCGTTCTCACTTTTGATGACATGCATTTCACGATCGGGATGGGAGAAAAGTCCCCAGACATGGTTCATAGCGCCCCCTTGTTGTCGGCCCGTCAGCGATACCTTAAGTATAATGCAGGCTTTAGATTATTTTATGTACAGTGGGAAATTTCCGTTGATTTCCCCGCTGTTGATTCATGGGGTATATGATTAAACGAGGTACGCTGAGGGAGATAACATTTACGTAATGGATATTAACGCACTCATTGAACAATATGGCTATGCCGCGCTGGTCATTGGTAGCGTGGCAGAAGGTGAAACCATCACGCTGTTAGGCGGCGTCGCCGCGCATCAGGGCTTACTGAAATTTCCGCTGGTCGTCGCTGCGGTCGCGCTGGGCGGCATGATTGGCGATCAGCTACTCTACTTTCTGGGTCTGCGCTTTGGTCCGACGCTTCTCAAGCGTTTCGCTAAACACAAAAAGAAAATTAACCGCGCGCAGCGCATGATCCAGCGCCACCCTTACCTGTTCGTTATAGGCACCCGTTTTATGTACGGCTTCAGGATAATCGGGCCGATACTGATTGGCGCCAGCCGTCTGCCGCCGAAAATTTTCCTGCCGCTGAATATTCTTGGCGCCGTTGCCTGGGCGCTGATCTTTACGACGCTCGGTTACGTGGGAGGCGAGGTGATAGGTCCGTGGCTGCATAATCTCGACCAGCATCTGAAGCACTGGGCATGGTTGCTTGTCGTGGTTGTGGCGGTGATTGGCGTCAGGCTGTGGCTGAAACATCGGGAAAAGGCGCGGGATGAGGCGTAGCCGGATGCGGCCTGATGCCCTGCCCCTCACCCTCTCCCACAGGGAGAGGGCAAAAAGTAGCTATCCCTCCGGCTTAAACTGCGGATTCGCCAGCATAAAACCCCCGTCAACGATAAACGATTGCCCGGTGGTATAGCTGGCGTCGCTGTCGCACAGCCACGCCACCAGGCTGGCGATTTCTCTCGTATGCCCGGGGCGCGCCAGTGGGATTTCCGGCATTGAGCCTTCTTTCACTTCGCTGTCGTCCATATCGTTCATGGGTGTGGCAATGGCACCCGGCGCAACGGCATTCACCAGAATGTTGTGCTTAACCAGTTCTATCGCCATGGATTTGGTCAAGCCGCCGAGCGCATGTTTCGCAGCGGTGTAGGCGCTGGCCTCCGGCAGCGGCGTGTGCTCATGCACCGAGGTAATGTTGACAATTCGCCCTCCTTCCCCCTGCTTCACCATCTGCCGTGCCGCAATCTGCGAACAGAGAAACGCACCGTCTACGTCGACGGTGAAGATGTTCCGCCAGTCGTCAAACGGCATCTCCAGGAAGGGCGCTTTGGTCATCGCCCCGGCATTGTTAACCAGCACGTCCAGCCGACCGAAACGCGCAATCAGCACGTCAATGGCTTCAGCACCTTCCGGGAGCGTGCTTAAATCGAGATGGCCAGCCTCTGCTCGCTGCCCCTTCGCTTCCACTTCACGGCAGGTTTCCAGCGCACCTTTTTCATCAGAATGCCAGGTAATGCCAATATCAAACCCGCGCTCTGCCAGCATCAGGGCCGTGGTTTTACCGATCCCGGAATCCGATGCGGTAACAATCGCTACTCTGGTCATACTCACCTCCTGAAAAACAGCAAAGAGATAAGTATAGATAACGCCTCTTTTTAGCCGTGATGATAGCCGCCCCCCAGCGCCGACGTCAGTTGCAGCGTGGCGTCGATATACTGTCCTTTCAGCATGACCGTCTCAAGGTGTTCTTTAAGCGCCGGGATTCTGGCTTCGCTGACCCGCGACCCCGCAATGATACCTGCCCTAAAACGAGCCTGCGCCAGCGCCACTACACGTGCCGCGTCTTTTTCGACCTGCTGCTGGTGACGGTTTTTTGCCGACAGGGTTTCGACTTCGCTGGCCGTACGCGCCACCTGATTCACCGCCTCCACCACCGCTTTGTTGTAGTTCGCGACAGAGAGGTTATTCTGCGCCTGGGCACTATCCAGATTAGCATTCAGCCTGCCGCTGTCGAAAATCGGCAGGGTCAAACCGGCGGTCACGCCCATCTGCTGAGCGGAAGAGCGGAACAGATCGCTGAGGTGCAGGGCATCCTGCTGTAAGAAGGCCATAAGATTCACGTCAGGATAGAACGCGGCTCTGGCGGCCTCCACCTCGCTCAGGGAGGCTTCGATATACCAGTGCGCCTCCTGAAGATCCGGGCGGCGCGCCAGCAGTTCATATCCCAGCGTTGAAGGGAGCGAGGCTTCTGTCGCAGGCAACGCATGGCGCGTAAGCGCTATGGCCGATGTACCGGTCAACGCAGTCAGTTGCGCCTCAATGGCCTTCATTTTGCCCTTCACGTCCGCTAACTGTTCATCCGTTTTGCTGGCATAAATATCGGTTTCGACGCCCTCCACCGAGGAGGTAATACCGTGCTGATACAGTTCGCGATCGGAATCGATAATATTTTTCTGCTCCTGCTTAATTTGGGAAAGGACATCCCCGGCAGCGGCCTGGGTCTGCCACGCCCAGTAAAGGCGCGCAACGCTGCTGGCAAGCAGCTGGCGAGTCTGCTCCAGCTCCGCTTTTTGCGCATTCACTTTACCGATACGCGCGGCAATCCGGGCGCGATTTTTCCCCCACAGATCCAGATCCCACCCCGCCGTCAGGCCAAAAGTGCCATTGGTGTACCATGGGCCGGTCGTTCCCGCTGCCGGATCGGTTAGCGCGAACGGGCCCATCAGGCCTTCTGCCGACATTTTCTGTCGTTCAACATCCGCAGAAAAATCCAGTTGTGGGCCATCGGCAGCAATAGCGGCCTTCGCCTGTGCTTCCGCGAGCGTAATACGTTGCCGGGCAATTTGCATATCCGGGGCATCCGCTATCGCTTTCGCAATAAGCGCATTTAGCTGCGGGTCGTTATACTCTTTCCACCATTCGTTTTTCGGCCAGTCCGCATGGTTAAGTCGGGTATTTACAGATGCAGCTGTCGCCTGCGTTTTTATTGGCGCTACCGTGGAATGTTCCGGTGCGCACGCAGCCAGCATAAAAACAAGGGGAGCACTCAGAGATAAAATAAGAAAACGTTTCATTACGCCATGCACTCAAAAAATAAAGGCGCAACTTACGCTTGATGACTTTCCGTTTTTTAGTAACGCGTGGCAATCCGCAAATTGTTATACATTTACATAATCAGCAAAATATTCACCCAGTGAATTATTTAAATTTAAATATTACCGCTAGTTATTTTGACTGAATGACCCGCGCAATTTCAGCCGACGTCTGGAGCGTGCGGATCGCCTGAAATAACCCCAGCGCTTCGCTGTATTCTTTACGTAAATAGCTCAGCCACTGCTTGATGCGCGCGACGTGATACAAACCGGTATCACCCTGCTTTTCCAGACGGCTGTATTTTTGCAGCAGCGTCACCACGTCAGCCCATGGCATACGCGGTTCGTTATATTTCACGACGCGACTGAGGTTGGGCACGTTCAGCGCACCGCGGCCAATCATCACCGCATTGCAGCCCGTCTCTTTCAGGCATGCCTGCGCGCTTTCATAATCCCAGATTTCGCCGTTGGCGATCACCGGGATAGTGAGCCGTTTGCGGATCTCGCCAATCGCCTGCCAGTTAATCCGCTCAGCTTTATAACCATCTTCCTTGGTGCGGCCATGCACCACCAGCTCGGTAGCCCCAGCCTGCTGCACCGCATCGGCAATTTCAAACTGCTTATCTCCGCTGTCCCAGCCCAGACGAACTTTCACGGTGACCGGCAGATGCGAGGGTACCGCCTCGCGCATGGCTTTTGCGCCGCGATAAATCAGCTCAGGATCCTTGAGTAGCGTTGCCCCGCCGCCGCTGCCGTTGACCAGCTTTGACGGACAGCCACAGTTGAGATCGACGCCATACGAACCCAGCGCCACGGCCCTGGCGGCGTTTTCCGCCAGCCATTCAGGATACTGGCCTAACAGCTGGATCCGCACCAGCGTACCGGAAGGCGTCCGGCTCTGGCGGTGCAGTTCAGGACAGAGACGGTAGAATGACTTTTCTGGCAGCAACATATCGACCACGCGCAAAAATTCCGTCACGCAGAGATCGTAATCGTTCACCTCGGTAAGCAGCTCGCGCACAAGAGAGTCGAGCACGCCTTCCATCGGGGCCAGTAAAACACGCATTCTGAGTACCTGTGAAAAAAGACGCGCTATAGTAGCTGCTCTGTATGTATGTGGAAAGCCCGGCGTTCCATTCCGGAATGTCTGGTATGCTCAAAATTCATGATGTGATCCGTGGCACATTTTCAGGTTTAATTGTATGATGAATGCGTTTCATCAAGGACTATCACCATGAGCAAATCATTGAACATTATCTGGCAATATCTGCGCGCATTCGTCCTGATTTACGCCTGCCTGTATGCCGGGATTTTTATCGCGTCGCTGCTGCCTATCACCATTCCTGGCAGCATTATCGGCATGCTGATCCTCTTTGTTTTACTGGCGCTGCAAATTCTGCCCGCAAAGTGGGTTAACCCTGGCTGTTTCGTCCTCATCCGCTATATGGCGCTGCTTTTCGTGCCCATCGGCGTCGGGGTCATGCAGTATTTTGATTTGCTCAAAGCCCAGTTCGGCCCGATTGTGGTCTCCTGCGCGGTTAGCACGCTGGTGGTTTTCCTTGTTGTGAGCTGGAGTTCACATCTGGTACATGGCGAACGTAACGTCATCGGGGAGAAAACAAAAAAATGATGGCTAATATCTGGTGGTCTCTGCCGTTAACCCTGCTGGTCTTCTTCGCCGCGCGCAAACTTGCCGCACGCTTCAAAATGCCGCTGCTCAACCCCCTGCTGGTGGCGATGGTGGTAATTATTCCTTTCCTGCTGCTCACCGGCATCCCTTACGAACGTTACTTTGCCGGCAGCAAAATCTTAAACGACCTGTTGCAGCCCGCCGTTGTGGCCCTCGCCTTTCCTTTATATGAGCAGCTGCACCAGATCCGCGCCCGCTGGAAATCCATCATTACTATCTGTTTTGTGGGCAGCCTGGTGGCGATGATCACCGGCACGTCGGTGGCGCTATTGATGGGCGCTTCGCCACAAATTGCGGCCTCTATTCTGCCTAAATCGGTGACCACACCTATCGCAATGGCGGTGGGCGGCAGCCTCGGCGGGATCCCGGCCATCAGCGCGATGTGCGTCATTTTCGTCGGTATTCTCGGCGCGGTGTTTGGTCACACCCTCCTGAACGCGATGCGCATCCATACTAAAGCGGCGCGGGGATTGTCGATGGGCACCGCCTCGCACGCCCTGGGTACCGCCCGCTGCGCGGAGCTGGACTATCAGGAAGGGGCTTTTAGCTCCCTGGCGCTGGTGATCTGCGGGATTATCACCTCCCTGCTTGCCCCGTTCATTTTCCCGGTGATTCTGGCGGTGATGGGCTAAAATTTGCGATGCGTCGCGCAAATTTCATTTTGATTTCATAAGTTGCATAAATAATGAGAAGTGGATCACATATAAAGCCCCGACGGCTCCGTAAACTACCGATCCATTAACCTTTATGAGGCAAACGCCATGCACCCACGTTTTCAAGCTGCCTTCGCTCAGCTTGCAGAGAATTTGCAATCAGCCCTTGCTCCCGTCCTGGCAGATGCACATTTCCCCGCCCTGCTGACGGCAGAGCAGGTCACCATGCTGAAACAAGCAGCGGGACTGGATGAAGACGCGCTGGCTTTCGCACTGCTGCCCCTGGCTGCCGCCTGCGCGCGTGCCGATCTCTCCCACTTCAACGTCGGCGCTATTGCGCGCGGCGTCAGCGGAACCTGGTACTTCGGTGGAAACATGGAGTTCCTGGGCGCAACCATGCAGCAAACCGTTCATGCGGAGCAGAGCGCCATCAGCCACGCCTGGTTGCGCGGTGAAAAGGCCCTGAGCGCCATCACCGTGAACTACACGCCGTGCGGCCACTGCCGTCAGTTTATGAACGAGCTGAACAGCGGGCTGCAACTGCGCATCAACCTGCCGGGACGTGCGCCACACACGCTGGGCGATTACCTGCCGGATGCCTTCGGCCCGAAAGATCTGGACATTAAAACGCTGCTGATGGACGAGCAGGATCATGGTTTCGCCCTGTCCGGCGATGACCTGAGCGAAGCGGCCATTCGTGCGGCTAACAAGAGCCATACTCCGTACAGTAACGCCCCAAGCGGCGTGGCGCTGCAGTGCCGCGATGGCCGTATCTTCACCGGCAGCTATGCGGAAAACGCCGCGTTTAACCCAACGCTGCCGCCGCTGCAGGGTGCGCTCAACCTGCTGAGCCTGAACGGCTACGATTACCCCGACATTCAGCGCGCAATTCTGGCCGAAAAGGCCGATGCGCCACTGATTCAGTGGGATGCTACCGCTGCGACGCTCAAGGCGTTAGGCTGCACGACGATCGACCGCGTACTGCTGGCATAAATCCTTCCGGCGGACAAAAATGTCCGCCACATTGCTGAAAAACCCCTCAGTTGAGTCGCTGTTTCTTGCGCTAACCAGACGGGTAAAGTAGCCTGAGTGAACTTTCATCCACGAACGAGCCATCTCCATGTTAAAGCGCGTTTTTTACAGCCTGTCTGTCCTGGTCGGCATACTGCTGTTGATCGTGCTGGGTCTCGACCGCTGGATGAGCTGGAAAACCGCCCCTTACATCTTTGATGACCTGCAGGACCTGCCCTATCGCCAGGTGGGCGTGGTACTCGGCACCGCCAAGTATTACCGAACCGGGGTGATCAACCAGTATTATCGTTACCGAATTCAGGGCGCGCTGAACGCTTACAACAGCGGCAAGGTGAACTATCTGCTGTTAAGCGGTGATAACGCGCTGCAAAGCTATAACGAACCGGTGACGATGCGTAAGGACCTGATTGCCGCAGGCGTGGATCCTGCCGACATCGTGCTCGACTACGCAGGCTTCCGCACCCTCGACTCCATCGTGCGCACCCGCAAAGTGTTCGACACCAACGACTTCATCATCATCACCCAGCGTTTCCACTGCGAGCGCGCGCTGTTTATTGCGCTGCATATGGGTATTCAGGCGCAGTGCTACGCGGTGCCGTCGCCTAAAGATATGCTGAGCGTGCGCGTGCGCGAATTTGGCGCGCGTTTTGGCGCGCTGGCGGACCTCTACATTTTCAAACGTGAACCGCGCTTTTTAGGCCCGCTGGTGCCGATTCCGGCGATGCATGAAGTACCGGAAGACGCGCAGGGTTACCCGGCTGTAACGCCAGAGCAGCTGCTTGATCTGCAGAAGAAAAAATAAATTTGCACAATGAGTAATATATTACTCATTAAGCTCTCAAAAAATGGATAATGTGAGGTATAAGTGGCATTAATTGCCTTAATCACGATCAATGAGTAATATTTTACTCATTGATCGGTTATGGAGGTGAGATGGAAACGTTAACTGTACAGGCGTATCTACATGAAGTATGGACGGATATTGCTCTCATCACATTTCCCGGTAGTGAAAACAACGACTGGAACACCACGCAATTAAACTATCTCACTGAGTATGCGATTAATTTTCTGGATTATGATGATTTACACGCCGTCACGCTGAATCACCCCGTATCACTTTTTTTTAATGACCATGGAAATCCAGGCTGGCTGCGATTCATCGACGATATCATTCCCGCCGGCGCCAGTCGTCGCTACTGGATAAATGCGCTTGGTATCAGTGAATTACCACTCAGCCAGCAAAATTTTTTATTGCTAAAATTTGGCACAATGTCCCCTGTTGGGAATTTACGCATTAAAGAATCCGTACCGGAATGGAATGAATTCGCAAGCGCTAAAACGTTTACGGTTACGGACGTCATCGAGCGGGCAGCCGACTTTCTGGATTATGCCCAGGAAAGAGGCGCCGCGGCAGGTGGCGCAACCGGAGCTGGCGGAGTGGATTCCCCCTTCGACGTTGCTTAACGCCCTGCATGAGACAGCCGTTCAACTCGTCGACCTACCGGAAAGATTGGCGGCGCGCGGTGTTCCAAAACAGATACTGGAAATGCCTGCAATCGGTTTTCGCTTTATTCCAGACAAACTTTCCCGCTGGGGCTTATTATGAAAACACCCGATAAGACAGAGTCAGAGTTTCTGCAAATATTAGCCCGTATACGCAGCGCAAATGGAAGGAGACATCATGACGACGCAGAGGATCCTGACAAGTTAACGCAGGTAAACAGGCAACGCGTTTCACCAGGCTTAACACGCGTCGATACACGCGATCGTCAGGATCTCTTGCACGCAGCCATTCGGGACATATTGTTGGGTAAAATCACGCAAGGAGAAGCACTGAGGAAACTCAGGGTCGAGGTGTTGGGGCTAAAACAGGATGAATATGCAAAATTAGTCAGCGTATCCCGAAAAACATTGTCAGATGTAGAAAATGACAGAGGCAACTATTCCGCTGACATCATTAACAAAATCTTTAAACCCTTCGGGCTTCAAACCGGGCTGGTGCCTATTTCAAAATCGCTGATAGCCTCACTTTTCTCATAAAAAAACCCGCATCGCTGCGGGTTTTTCATTGTTGAGCTTACTTCTTACGTGCGTACTTCAGTGAATCCAGCGCAACAGCGAAGATAATAATCGCGCCTTTAATGATGTACTGCCAGTACGGGTTCACGCCGATGTAGGTCAGGCCGTAGTTGATCACGGTGAAGATGATCACACCGGTGACCACACCGAGTACGGTACCCACGCCGCCGCTGAAGGAGACGCCGCCGACCACACAGGCTGCAATCGCATCCAGTTCGTACATAAAGCCGAGGTTGTTGGTTGCAGAACCGATACGACCCGCTTCCAGCATCCCACCGAAGGCGTAGAACACCCCGGACAGGGCATAGATCATCAGCAGGTTCAGGGCCACGTTGACGCCGGAAACTTTCGCCGCTTCCGGGTTACCGCCGATAGCAAAGATGTTTTTACCAAAGCGCGTTTTGTTCCACAGGATCCAGACGAACGCCACCGCGATCAGCGCATAGAAGGTGATATACGACAGGCGGAAACTGCCCAGCGCGATAAACCCTTGCGTAAAGGTTGAGAAGCCGCTGTCAAAGCCCGAGATAGGAGACGCGCCCACGAAGTCGTAGTAGAGGGAGTTGATACCGTAAACGATGATCATCGTACCCAGCGTGGTGATAAATGGCGTCACGTTCAGGTAAGCGATGATGATACCGTTGATCAGGCCAATCACCGCGCCGATGGCGCAGACAATCAGGATCACCACGAAAATCGGCATGGTCGCCATTTCCGGGAAGACCTTGTTGGCGTTTTCCATCGACTGCAGCAGGGTGGCCGCAATAACCGCCGCCAGGCCGACCTGACGACCGGCAGAAAGGTCAGTACCCTGGGTGACGATAAGGCCCGCCACGCCCAGCGCAATGATAATACGCACGGAAGACTGGGTCAGAATGTTACTCAGGTTCAGCAGACTTAAGAACGTAGGGTCCTGAAAAATGATAATGGCCAGCAGGACTAAAAGAACAACGTAAATTCCGCCTTCTTTCAGGTAAGTGAGAAAACTTTTTTTATTTAACGCACTCATGAGGAGCCCCTGATCTTAAAGGTGCAAAGACGCAAGACGCAAAATTTCGTTTTGCGTTGTCGTTTTGGTGTCAACAATACCGGCAACGAGACCATTGCTCATAACCAGAATACGGTCTGTGATCCCTAACAGTTCCGGCATTTCGGAAGAAATAATAATGATCCCTTTATTCTTTTTCGCCAGCTCGGCAATCAGCTGATAAATTTCAAACTTCGCGCCGACGTCAATGCCACGGGTAGGTTCATCCAGCATCAGAATTTCTGGCTGGGTTAATAACCAACGTCCGATAATGACTTTTTGCTGGTTACCCCCCGAAAGCGAACCAATTTGCGTGCGGTGGCCAGGCGTCTTCACGCGCATGGAGTCAATCACCCACTGGGTATCGCTCTTCATGCGGGAGTTATCCAGCAGTCCGACTTTATTTTTGTAATTACGAATATTAGAAATTAACGAGTTAAAGTTAATATCCAGATAAGCATAAATACCCGTCGAACGACGTTCTTCCGTTACCAGCGCAAAACCGTTATTAATGGCTTCGTTGGCATTGTGGTTGTTAATTTTCTTTCCGTGCAGCGTAATGGTGCCCTGGGCCTTCTCACGGATACCAAACAAGGTTTCCACAATGTCGGTACGCTTTGCCCCCACCAGGCCGGCAATCCCCAGGATTTCGCCTTTGTGCAGGTCGAAGGAGACATCGCGGATGGACGGCTGACGCAGCGAGGTGAGATTGCGCACTTCAAGAATCACTTCACCCGGCTTGTTCTCTTTGTCCGGGAAGCGCTGGTTGAGGGAGCGGCCAACCATCATGGCGATGATCTTGTCCATATCCAGCCCTTCCAGCGGCTGCGTGGCAATCCACTGGCCGTCGCGCAGGATGGTAATCTCATCGCACAGCTGGAAGATCTCTTCCATTTTGTGAGAGATGTAGACAATGCCGCAGCCGCGTTCTTTCAGCTTACGAATAATGGTAAAAAGGTGATTAACCTCTTTTTCCGTTAATGACGATGTCGGTTCGTCCATGATGACGATTTTCGCATCATAGGAGAACGCTTTGGCAATTTCGATCATCTGCATTTGTGAGACGGATAAGGTTCCCACGCGAGCGCGCGGATCGATATCAATATCCAGTTCATCAAAAATCGCTTTGGTGTCACGATACA